>OGEB01000002.1_pt1 | contig 291455 bp, 233 predicted proteins | sample 1570541 | NCBI WGS metagenome assembly OGEB01 (sample SAMEA2581975, study PRJEB24529) | metagenome | biome: Human gut stool | place: China | collected 2011 | reverse complement strand
AACGAGAAACATTACAGAGAATAATTCCTAAACAAAAAGCGTTAGTCTTTGTAGAATTTGAATAATTTTTAAAAGCTCGCAAAGCCTAGTAAAATGGGCATTTGCGAGCTTGTTTTTTGCCTTGTGGTACTATTTTGGTACTAAGACTTATTGTCAGTATTTTCAATCATATTAATGCTATTAGTCAATATAAAGCTATAATCATCATCAATATTATTGGCAATATAGTTTTTGGCAAGTGATATGAAAAGATTATCGAAACTAGGTGAATGTTTGGTTATTATGGTTACAAATTTATGTAACATATAATCGGATAAATTATATTTTTTTAAGTTTGACAATTCATCATAATCAAAATTAGGAACAGTTTCGTTAATGTAACGTGTGTAAAATGGTTTGTCGTATATATTATTAAGTAAAGAAGCTACCTGACGTCCATATCCTTGATTACCTGCTAAGATGCTATATATAATATTATTTATGCTACTTAAAGATAGTGAATTGATAAAGTTATCGTTTAGTTGTTTTAGCTGTAAAACTGCCGGATTACTTATCGTGTAATTATAGTCAGAAATCATTTTACATATATCATTTATTAATGAAGAATATAAAAGCTCGTTATTACACAATGCAAATATTTCCTGAAAATTTTGACTAGCAAAATCCGATTTACCTAAAACATGTTCTATGTAATCAGATTTGATTAGTGTAATTTGTTGTGGACTACATAAATTTTCACTGACAATAGTTATCCATAAATCAGTTTGGTTGTCTGTCATTTGATCATAATTATAATTGAGTAAATCGATAATATTATTGTTAAATGATGAATCTGAAAGTTTATCATTTTGTAGAACTTCCGCAATAACTTCATTATATCCTTGATTTTGTTCAATGAAAGGTATAAAAATGTGAAGGAGACGTTTTATATTTTCCATTGAAAGATTATTAATCATATTAGGATTTGCAGCTAAAATAAACATTGATTCAGAATGGAAGTTTGAATCTAGTAATAAAGGTTGGAGTATACTATCAAAATTATCATTTAAAGCATTTGACATATTGGCAAGAAAATATGCTTTGTTATTATTAGCACAAGATGTTTCATTCATAATTCCTTTGACAAGTTTTTGTGCAAGAGGAATCATAATTCGTTTGCTACATAATTGGAGCTGCTTATTTACAAAAATTTGAACTTCAGCTTTATCAATTCTAGGAAAATAAGTATCAGAATTAATATTGCTGTATAAGGTGTTTATATATTGTTGACCTAGTAAAGCTGGTTTAGAGGCCAAGATGTCAATAATGGTAGAATATACATAACGTGCACATTCCGCAGTACATATATAGCCACTTGGGTGTGCACAATCATTACGTATATCGAAACATCGATTTAATTCTTTTGCTTCTGAAGGACTTAATAAATCTATATTAGGTTTAGCACATCCGTCAACTAATAGTCGTTCATAAGGTTGTAGATTTTCTTTGGCTTTGGAAACATTAGCTTCAAGTTCTGCAATGTCTTTATTGCTTGAAGCTAATCCTTTAAGTTTATTATGTAAATCATGAATTCCACCAATTATTGAGATTATTACACAAGCACGATAAGCTTCGATAGAATAACAATTGAGTGCTTCGTGTAAATATGATTTTATTCCATCATCGTATACTTTATTAAGTAATAATTCCATATCACGTATCATATTATGTTCTCCTATAAATTATTATTGTTGTGAGGCCATGTTATTTTCCACTCAAAATATTCATTTGGAGAAATCTCTCCATTAGTTAATTTTGTTTTCATTTCACACCATTCCGAAAGGAAATCATTTACCAATCCATATTCAAAAGTTAATGCAACAGGTGCACCTGCACAGACATAATCATCTTCATTATAAGTTGGTCGGGGTGTTTCAGATGGTTTTTTTGCAGGAGTCATTGCTGTTAAGTGAATCAGATTACCGGGAGCAGTGTACTCAGGGAATCTTGTACCTTTTCCTCTTGCTGGAAGTGAAGCTGCACTTTCCTCAAGCCAGAAAAGTGTTTCAATGATATCCTCCGCAGCACCAAGGCTGTAATCAGATATAGCCTTATAATTGCAGTGCAAAGTGTCGGCAAGCTTTTGAATCATGTCTTCACCGGGAATACGTGCACCAGTTTCATATTGTGATATACGGACTGACATATTTTTTCCCTCAAAGCCAAGAGCACCACCTAGCTCATCCATTGTTATTTTACGGAACACCCGTATTTTCTTTATTCTTTCACCTATTGTCATAGTGTAGTTACCTCCATTTTGTGTCCCTAAATGGACTGTTAAACACAGTATAGCACGAAAATGATGAAAAGGAAAGTTTTTCTATACGGAAACATTAGAAAAACTCCTTGGTATTTCAATACCATAGGGTATAGAATAATCACTATTCAATTATCTATACGATATGGTATTGAAAAACAACTGAATGAGCGGTATCAGAAATCTAACAGCATTTGCTAAGACCTTCGCATGAAATTCATTTATAGGTTTAAATGTGAAGCGAGCGAGTGTAGACACTCCACCAAGTGGACCAAGTACCTCGAGCAGGAGCGGGCGGTATTACAGGAGATTATCTCAGGTAAGGAGGCTGGTTGTGACATCAGCAGAACTGGTATGGAGAAACGCCAAAACAAATTTATAAAGGAAAGGTGGTGAAAGGCATGAACGAAAAGTTTTTAGAAGTAGGAGATGTGATGCAGATTCTTGGAATTTCAAGATCAGCAGCATACAAGCTTATGAGACAGATCAACAGTGAACTTGAAAGGAAGGGTTACATTGTAATCCGTGGAAAAGTAAGCAGAAAATATTTTGAAGAACGCATTTATGGTATGAGTGATGCAGGATAAGCAACAGGTAAGAAGATTGTGACAGAGGCAGGTGCAGGAGCGATACGGCTTAGGCATCTGCTTCTGCATATGGAAAGAAGGAGATGATGAATATGCCAGCTTATAAAGACAGTAAGACAGGCACCTGGTTCGTCAAATTCTATTGTAAGGACTGGACTGGGGAAAACAAACAGATAAAGAAAAGAGGCTTTGCAACAAAGAGGGAAGCACTTGATTATGAGAGGAATTATAAAATACGGCAGGAGAACAATCTGGATATGACATTTGGGGAGTTCTGGAAGCTGTATACAGAGGATGTGAAAAATTATGTCAAACTCAACACGTGGCTTACAAAAGAACACATTGTGGATACAAAGATACTTCCATATTTCAGGAATCTTAAGATGAATGAGATTACACCGGGAGATGTACGCAAGTGGCAGAATGAGATGGTAGCATTCCGTTATGAGAATGGAAAATGTTATTCCCAGACTTATAAGAAGACAATGCATAACATCTTAAGTGCGATATTCAATCATGCGTGCAGGTTTTATAATCTGAAATCAAATCCGGCAAGGCAGGCTGGAAATATGGGCAGGGAAGAAAAGAAGAAAATGCTTTTCTGGACAACTGAAGAATATAAGAAGTTTTCAGAAGCGGTGATTGATAAGCCGGTTTCATTTTATGCATTTGAAATGCTGTACTGGACGGGAATGAGATTAGGTGAGCTGCTTGCACTTACGATGGAAGATTTTGATTTTGAAAAGAACACAGTCAGAATAAATAAATCGTATCAGCGGCTGCAGGGGCAGGATGTTATTACAACACCGAAAACACCTAAGAGCAACAGAACAATCAAGCTGCCGAAGTTCCTTGCCGAAGAAATGCAGGAATATTTTGCAATGTTATATGACCAGACACCAACAGACAGGATTTTTCTGGTAACAAAGAGCTTTCTTCATCATGAGATGGAGCGTGGTTGCAAATTATCCGGTGTGAAGAAAATCAGAATCCATGATCTAAGGCATTCTCACATTTCACATCTGATCGACCTCGGGTTTTCCGCAGTTGCAATAGCTGACAGGGTTGGTCATGAGAGCATTGATATCACATATCGTTATTCGCATCTGTTTCCGTCAAAGCAGGTGGCAATGGCGGACAGACTTGATGCTGTCAATGCAAGCTTTGAGGATTGTGAAGAGCAGGATGATGATGTAGAAATCATGCAGACAGAGGAAACAGCACCTATGATTGATATGGATGCGGCTGCGGAAAAGATTATAAGCATTTATAAGTACAAGGCAGTCCGATAATGTGGGTACAAGTTTTGCTGGATATATGAAGCAGAAATTAAAAGAATGGATTTTATATCGGAAGGAGCAGATTATTATGAGCGAGAAAAGGCTGGATGCCAAGAACAGATGGAGAAATGTTGTAGTAGCGTTTCGTATGTCACCGGAGGAAGCACAGGAGCTGAATGTGAAGGTTTCACTCAGCGGACTTTCAAAACAGGATTATATCATCCAATGTCTTCTGAAGCATGAAATCAGAGTTGTTGGTGGAATGAAGGTGGCAAAGAAAGTACAGGTGCATCTTGATACGATACTGGAAGAATTACAGACATTAGATGAAGCAGACAGAGGTATAGATGTTGAAGAACTGCTGGTTCCATTAAAGCATGTGCTTGATATTCTGCAAAGTGATGAGAAAGGCGGTAATCATTATGAGTAAGACAACATTTGAAAAGCTAGGTATCCCATATGAAGAAAGGGATGGAATCTTCTATCCGGTTCTTGTCGCAGGGACAGAGAAGGCAGATATAGAAGCAGGAAAGTATGGGCGGATGTGGATTAAATATATCAAGGAAGAATATCCAATGAGATATAAGAGTCTGGTGCGGTTCGGGGAGCTTGAAGAGCGAGCAGATGAGGTCAATGATACAGCATATGAGCTGCTCGATGATATTGAAGCTAAGTGGCTGAAAAAGCATAAGCCAAAGAATCCAAATTCCTTTACAGAACAGTTACAGCTAAGAACACAGACCAGGATGATGGCAGAGGAAATCGTTATTATGGATGTAGTGATGCAGTTTCATTAGTGTGGGGGCAAAAAGCGCCACCACTCAGATAAGCGAGAAAAAAGTTATGGTGGCGGAAAGTGCCATCAAAATGGAAAAGTGGTGGCGGAAAATGCCACTAAAACAGCAAAGTGATGGCAAAAAGTGCCACCATATCAGTAATTGTGGTGGTACATTAACCACCACATATCATATACAGGGTGCAGGTGCTCCTGCCAAGACGGAAAATTATATAAACGCTGATGCGTTTATATTTTTTCGGGAAAAGGTCCGACATTTTCCGCATCTTGCAAAACCTATGAACACTATTTTAAGAAAGGTTGAAAAAGCAATGGTACAGATAAAAAGAGATTGGTTTTATACAGCATTGAAAAATTACGAAAGGGGAAAAACGTATGGCAGATGGAAAGAGAAGATACAAGTCTGACAGGAAAGATTATAAGATATCGGTGAAGCTGTCAGAGAAAGATATGGATATTCTAAAAGCGGCACTTAAACGAACCGGAATAACAGCAAGTGCCTATATAAGAGAATTGATCCGGACAGGCGGTAACATTGATACAAGTTATCCTGAGGACAGGGCAAGAGCAATCCGTATCATAGCCGGTATTGCAAATAATATTAATTAGGTAGTGAAGCTTGGCAATTCACAGGGAAGGTTGTATTACAGCGACATTGACACGCTGCAGAGCAGTCTGGATGATGTAAAGAAAACATTCGGGGAGGTGCTGGAAGTATGGCAATTACAAAGATCCCGAATATCATGGAATCGGAAGGAAGAAATCCGGCAACACACCTGAAGAATGCTTTGGAATATATCCAGAACCCAGATAAGACAGAAGAATGTGTACTGGTGGGCGGTATCAACTGCCTGCCGGATACGGCATTTGAGCAGATGGAGGAGACAAAGAACATTTTTCATAAGACGGGTAAAAGGCAGGGGTATCATGTGATCATATCATTTTCACCGGAAGAAAAAGTGACGGTAGAGCAGGCAATGTATGTGCTGGAGCACTTTGCGAAGGATGTGTTTGGTGATGATTATGAAGCTGTGTATGCAGTCCATACTGACAGGGAACATATGCATGGGCATCTGATCTGGAACAGTGTCAGCATGACAACCGGAAAGAAATACAATTCACCGAAAAGCAACTGGAAGAATCATCTCCAGCCAATTACAAATAAATATTGTGATGAGCTTGGGCTTTCCATAATGCCGGCAGAGTATAGCAGGAATCCAAAGAATATCAGCAGGTACAAGTGGAAAAAGGAAATGTCCATGAAAGAGATAATTCTCAGGGATGCCAAGATGTGTGCATATGCAGCCGGGAATGTGGAGCATTTTAAATATCTGATGAAAAGGCTTGGATATGTATTCAAGAAAGATGCGTGGCTGGAGGTGCAGGCACCGGGATTCAGGTATTATCATAAACTGGCAAAGCTGGACGAGATGTTTTCAGAGGAGACGTTAAGGCATCATGTGGATATGCCCTGGATGTCAAAGCCTTACTTTTATTCGTCGGATATCAGGGGATTGCACAGGGCGAAACTGTCACCATTTCAGAAGAAGTTTTATGCAAAGCTGTACAGGCTAAGGATTGTAGAGCAGAAGCGGTTTGTGGTTGGTGGAGCAAAGTATACGGAAGATTTGAAGAGATTTCATCGGTTACAGGACGAATATCTGCTGCTTGTGAATAATGACATCAAAAGTGTTGCGGAGCTTGTGGATTTCATAAGTGAGAAAGAAGATAAGATTCAGCAGATTGAGGACAGACAGCATGAGATATACAGAGAAAGCTCTAGCCGGAAACGGAATATTAAGAACGAGGAGCAGTATCGTGAGTATCAGATATGGCATGTTGAAGTGCAGAAAGAACTTGATGAGCTGAAGCAGGAGAAAAGGAATATTAAGAGACAGATACAGCTTGTTGATGGCATTGTGAAAGAAGATTTGTATACAGCTTATTATGCGGTGTCGGAGGATGAGGAGATCGTTGCTGACAGGGAGATTGAGATACCGGGGATGGAAGAAAAGACTGTAGTTGAGGAAGTAGCGGCAGTAGTTGTTGAGCCTAATGCAAATGTTGAGGTGATGAATCCTAACAATATTCAGAATGAAATAGGCATACAAAAAGAGCAAACTGATAGTGCGATAAAACAACAGACTGATTTAGATGGCATAGGAAAACAAGAGATTCATAATTCGTCTGATGTGAATGTGGCAAGAGTTGGCGAAAGTATAATTAATGTGACAGGTAAAAGTGAATTGGTGGAACATGAAGAAAAAGAGCCTGTGGACAAAGCTGGCTGGATTGTCAGAAGAATATCAGAGCTTGGTGGTTATGAGAATGTCAGTGATTCTGTTAAGGCTGATATATTCGGATTTGATATTGCTGATGTAAGTGGAAGTATAAGATTGTTCTCGGATGTGATGAAAAGGTTGGGGATAAAACTGAATGGAGAGGAGCTTTATGAGGAGTTCCAGAGAATTTATGATGAGAGTGTTGGTAGAGATGCTGATAAAGATAAAGCAGAAGATAAGATGTGGAATATGCGGAGATAAATATTGCGAGATGTATTTTGGTACATCTCGCAATTGGGAAATTATTGATTTTCTTTTTCAATAAATTTTTTGTAGTGTATTTGCATGTATGCCTTCATCCGCTCATTCATAGAAATTCTGGCGGATTTAGAAAGATTTAAGGCATTTCGCTGATCATCGTCAATTGATGCTGAAATGCATATATTTCCTGTATCAGGTTCAAAAGATATTAGATGTCTGTCAAACAGGGCATCGTGATTAGCGCATAAAAGCAAACCATTGTTTGCATCTATACGTTCTTCTTTGGAGGATTCAGCCCATTCTTTAATATGGCTTGCGCGTAATACAGATGTGGTGGAAATATCGCAAAGATTACAGTGATGACGTTCAAGAAGTAACAGTCTGCGGAAAGAGCCTTGCGAAACACGGGTTTTTACAATCTTTTCAACATCTGTACCGGCACATGGGTTATTATTTAGTGTGCGTTGCAAAGTCATGGCTTCAATATCATCACAACTTACATCATTTGAAATAATATTATACTGAATCTGATGTGCTAATACTGGGTTATATGAAGGATTCATTGCTACATAGTTTACATTATGTGTACCATGTGTGTTTGTAATAGAGTACAGGTTGTTACATAATTCACATGGGATGAGAATAGCAACATATCTCAGATAATCATATCTTAGCATAACAAGAGCGTCATCCTGGAATGCAAATCTCTGAAGCTGGGTAAAAGCTTCTTCAGAATCTGGAATATTAATTTGTACCTGTTCACCAGTATGACCGTATTTTTTATATGCAGAACTGTGAAGAGTAAAATTGAAATCTGCTAAGTATTGTGGCAGATTGATATTGGAACGTACATAGTAAGTGTTTCCGTTTGAGTCTGTCCTGCCAGAGGGCTGGTCGATTTCGTGAAGGTACCTGAAATTGTTATCGTATATATCAATATCAATGCTTTGTACGGAGGTTGTTGCATTATTCAGTTCTTCAAAGAAGAATAACATGCCTTGCTTACCAGTGACGTCAATATGTGTCTGGTTTACCGTTGAAGAAGTATCCCCGGCATTAATTCTTCGCTTATCTTTTATAATATTCTGGTTTGAAAGTTTCTTTACCAATATTCCTTGAAAAGCATCGGGATTAAGTGGTGTGCCAGGAATATGTATGTAATTTAGAAACTGGTTTAATGTATCAATGATTTGTCTGTACATGTAATTGTATTCCCTTCTGTAGATTTGTATTTATTATATCAAGCAGAAAAGAAAGTGTATACATAAATTTTAATAAAGAATGTATTTACACCCTGATAAAAACATTATATAATATGTTTATTAAACGGAGGAGAATGCAATGACTAATAAAAAGAAAAGTAGTTGTGGAAGACCGGCAGGTAGAATAAAAACTGCAAAAATAGAAATATCAATTGAACCGGCAGTAAAAGATGAATTTATGACATTATTGCGTAATGAAGGGAAAACTGCCTCTGTGGAAATTGGATTGTGGATCAGAGATTATATAAAAAATAATAAGCTTGAGGTGGGAAAATAGATGAAAGTAGTTTCGTTCTTCAGTGGGCTTGGTGGACTTGATAAAGGGTTTGTAGATACAGGCTATGATATAATATGGGCAAATGATTTTGATAAATATGCTGTTCAGACATATAAGGCTAATTTTGGAGAACATATCGTTCTTGGAGATATAAATGAAATTCCATTAGAAGAAATACCAGATTGCGATATTCTGATAGGTGGGTTTCCATGCCAGCCTTTTAGTATGATGGGGCAGCAAAAAGGGTTTGAAGATACGAGAGGAACATTATTTTTCAGAATAGCAGAGATTGTGGATGATAAAATAAAAAAAGGAAAGAAACCGAAGGCAATTATTCTTGAAAATGTAAGATCCTTAAGAACTCATAATAATGGAGAAACATATAAAGAAATATACAGGGTATTACATGATGTGCTTGGATATAATGTGTTCTGTGACATATTAAATTCAGCTGATTATGGAGTACCTCAGACACGAAACAGGACATATATTGTATGTTTTGATAATCAGAATGCAAGATTTGAATTTCCAGAAAAGAAAAAACTTAATAAAACATTACAGGATTTACTGGAATCAGAAGTTGATGATAAATATTTCCTATCAGATAGAATATTGCCTACAATATTATCAGATGGAACTGGTGGATATAAGGCAAAATCGGAAATAGATCTGAGGATTGCAAGACCTTTGTGTGCAACTATGGCGAAGATGCACAGAGCATGCCAGGATAACTATGTAACCCAGAATGGAAGGGTAAGAAGACTCACTCCGCGTGAGTGTGCAAGATTGCAGGGATTTAAGGATTCGTTTGTAATCCCGGTATCTGACAGTCAGGCATATAAACAGTTTGGAAATGCAGTTACAGTCAATGTATCAAAAGCTGTTGCCCAATCGGTAAAGACAACATTAATAAATCTTGGAGAGTGGAAAGACTGATATGGAATACAAAAATGATAAAGGTGAATTTATATCTTTTATAAAGGCTGGATTGGACGATAAGGAGAATAATCATGTAGATGTCTGCTTGGGAAGAGTTACAAAGTCTGTAACAGAGAAGTTCCTTAATGACAGGGCAAATCTATATAAGACTGATGTGGATAATGATTCGGAACTTATGGAAGCATTTAGAAGACTGGCTTTTATATGTAATGAAAAAGAACAGGAATGCTATAAGTGTCCTGTAAGTAAATATTGCAATACATATATTGAAAATGCCAGAAAAAATGTAAGTGATGATTCGTTAAAGATGATAGATTTGTTCTGTGGGGCAGGTGGCTTGTCATTAGGCTTTACACAGGAAGGATTTGTGACAAGTCTGGCAAATGATATACAGGATTGTTGTGTGGACACATATGCACACAATCATCCTGAGACGCCAAGGGATCATATAGTGTTAGGTGATATAAAAGATGTGGTAAAAAATCTTGATAAGCTACTGGCAGGCAGAAACGTTGATATTGTTGTTGGTGGACCACCATGTCAGGGATTTAGTATGGCTAACAGACAGAGATTGATAGATGATCCTAGAAATCATCTGTATAAGAGTTATGTTGAAGTTGTAAAAAAAGTACACCCTAAATTTTTTGTTATGGAAAATGTTAAGGGAATGTTATCTGTAGCTGAACAGGTAAAAGAAGATTTTCGAGCTATTGGATATTCGGTAGAATGCCATATATTGAATGCCAAGAATTTTGGGGTTCCGCAGAACAGGGAAAGACTTATATATATAGGAAATTGCCTGGGAGTAGATAATGAACAAATTTTTAATGAAATATTTGCATTAAGTGAAAATATACCGGAACATAATCTTGGGAATGCGCTATTTGCACTTAGGGAGCTGGAAGCTTCAAGAGTAAAAAATTCTACAGAAAGTGGTTCAATAGAGAGCGGATACAAAATAGAAAAAAATAGTATTACAGAAACCAATGATTATATTTCGTATATTAATCAGGACAGGGTGGTTAATGTAGTATCAAATCATAAAGCGAGATATAACAATGACCGTGATATAGAAATTTATGGCCGCATGGAGCCGGGAGACCGCTCAGATGATCCGAAAATTGCAGATATTATGCCATATGCCAGAAGAAATGGTATTTTTAAAGATAAATATTTTAAACTTGAAAATGATAAGGTTTGTAAAACAATAACAGCGCATATGAAGTTTGATTGTAATATGTATATTCACCCAACACAGGCAAGAGGACTCACACCAAGGGAGGCAGCAAGGGTACAGTCTTATCCTGATGATTATTTTTTCAGAGGTGCATATACGAAGACTTATATGCAGATAGGAAATTCTGTTCCTCCACTTCTGGGAAGAGCGATAGCACATGTGATAAAAAGCCATATGAAAGGTGGTAATGACTGATGGAGTTTACAGAGGCAATAGAGATAATAAAGAACATAGTTCCAGAGAGTTCAGCAAATGAATATGATGGAATAATGGTAAAAAGACTGGAACCATCTAATACATTAGATGAAGGAAGGACAACTAAACAGACACATATAGCAATATCGGGAGAACAGATGAATATGTTCCCTTATCTTATGGCAGATGGTTATTTTAGGTGTGATTATAATGACAGGGATGAACAGTTGAAAAAATATTTTATAACACAGATACCTCTTTATATTTACAAGGATAATGTTCTGTATCTTGCGGATGGTGAAGAGAGTGGTATCAGCTTTGGAGATGAAAAAAGCAGATGTGTGCGTGCAAGTATAGTGAGAAGCAGAAGAAAAGAGCAGGCAGACCAGGTACAGCTATCGTTGACTACAATAGATGATCCGGCATTTGTCAGCTTCAGAAGATTATTGCATACAGGAGATTATCTGGTGATTCTTAAGCATAAAGAAAAGCTGGCCTATGATTGTATAGGCATTAAAGCCAATGATGAAACTCGTGGAGAGTATAATATTTCAGCACTTAATAATAAGTTTTATAAGCTGCCGACAAATACAAAAGTAGATATAAAGGAACTTATCGAAATTAAAAATGCAGAAATAGAAAACAAGAAATTCACAGTTGATGAATTGGGGAATATTCTTAAAGAAATGTATGGTAATGCGGAAGATAAAATGCAGGTAGCATCTATACATATTTTTGGAATAAAATATGGCAGAAATATAATTGAAAATGAATTCAAGGCACCAGATATCATCAAAGCAGCAGGATTGAATGAATCATACTCCACAGAATTACAGAAGGCTTTGAATATATACAGGTGTCTCAATAAAAATACATACGGAATCTCTATTTCTGGCTGTGATAATGCGCTGGAAGAAAATAAAGAGTCTGTTAAGCGTGAAACAGGAGAAAATATTCTTCTTTATGGTGTTCCAGGTGCTGGAAAAAGTCATGAAATAAAGACAAAATATTGCGATGATGAAAAACGCATGGAGAGAGTGGTTTTTCATCCGGATTATACATATTCAGATTTTGTGGGACAAATATTGCCGAGAGTGGAAAAGGATAAAGATGGTAGCGATAAGTTGAAATATGTATTTACTCCTGGACCATTTACTAAGTTGCTGAAGAAAGCACAAAATGATCCGGGTAAGAACTATTATCTTGTTATAGAAGAATTGAACAGAGGTAATGCTCCTGCAATATTTGGAGAAATATTCCAGCTTTTGGACAGAAAAGATGAAGAGGAATATCCAGCTGAAGAGGTTGGTGAGAGTGAATATGGAATTTCAAATTATGAGGTTGCAAAGGAAGTCTACGGAGATGAAAAACATCAGGTAAGAATACCATCAAATATGTTTATTTTGGCAACGATGAATACAGCGGATCAGAATGTATTTACATTGGACACTGCTTTTCAGCGTAGGTGGAATATGAGACAGATAGAGAATAATTTTGATAAGTCTGAACATTCAAAAGATATAATTGCGGGTACAAAAGTAAGCTGGGGAGCATTTGCTACAGTAATCAATGATATGGTCATTGATATCAATGTTGATATGGCAAGCTCTGAGGATAAGCGGCTTGGAACATATTTTGCCAGAAAGAAAGAGCTGGAGGCAAGCAGATTTTCTGAAAAAGTACTTAAATATTTATGGGATGATGCTTTTAAAATGGACAAGACAGCTATATTTAATGAAAATTGTAAGTCTCTTGAAGATGTGGTTATTACATATGAGACTGCAACATCAGATAAACTGGCAGCAGTATTGAGAATGAGCGTTTATGAAAAAATGCTTTCAAAAATGCAACAAAAGAATACAGATAATAATGAAAACTAGGTGGTGATTTTTTGAGGAAAGTTGATATTCGGAGTAAATGCAGAGTGAATTCTAATCGTGAAATGGATACATTTGTAGGCTTAAGATGTAATGATGGTGACATAAGTATCAATTTTCCGCTTGGATATCATATATCTGAAGATGACAATGAGCTTCGCAAGGATATAATGCTCTTGCTTACAACACTTTCAGCTAACACAGAACGAAAAGAGTCAGAAATTTTTAAGCAATGTAATGCTTTTGATGAAGTAGAATTTCCATTGCAGTCATATATGTATCTTATAAAGGACTTCTTTGTACGAGGTTATTATAAGGAGCAGGAAGTTTTATATAAAGTTGCCAAATCGGGAAAGATCAATTGGAACAGGACAATAAAAACCCAGAAACCATATGTACAGGATATGGATGTGTTTTATCTTGATTTCGTTACAAAGAAGAATAGCGTAAAAGAGAATGAACTGATTACATTAATACATGAGTATTGTGTATATGAAAGCTTTGAACGGATAGGCTGGCTCTATACGGAAATGATGCCGAAGAAACCAGTAATTGTTAACCAGGAAAGGCTATTCCGTTCTGTTCTTAAAGATAAGATTGCCAATACCTTTAATGATAAAAACAGAATGCTATTCCGGCATATGCTTGCAATTATTGATTTTGAAGGAGATAAAGATTCTGATAAGAACTACAGATATGGAACATATCGTTTTGAATATATATGGGAGAAAATGATTGATAAGGTATTTGGTATTGAAAACAAAGCAGATTATTTTCCAAAAACAACATGGTATGTTAACGGAAGTAAATATGATAATGCTTCACTTGAACCAGATACGATTATGTTGTATGGAACAGATGTATATGTACTTGATGCAAAATATTATAAATATGGGGTAACAGGAAAGACCTGGGATTTGCCAGAATCTACATCAATAAACAAACAGATTACATATGGTGAATATATAGCAAAAGAGGATAAAATCAAGAAAAAGCATGGAGAAAATATGAAAGTATATAATGCTTTTCTTATGCCTTTTGATTCGTTAAAAAGTAAGTATCCAGATAATGCAAATATGCTCAAAGTGGGTGAAGCAGTAAGTAACTGGAAAGATAATACTGAGGAATATCAGAAAATTCAAGGGATTCTTATTGATGTAAAGACTCTTATGAGTATAAATGTCAGACAGGAAATGAAAGAGATAGAAAAACTGGCAAAGTTGATTGAAAACTGATTGTTGAGGTGATTTTGTGGCAGATGTTTTAACAAAAGAACAGCGGCATAAGAATATGAAAAATATTCACGGAAGAGATACCAAAATCGAAGTTATATTAAGAAAGGCTTTATGGAGCAAAGGATACAGGTATCGCAAGAATTATAAAAAATTGCCAGGCAGCCCGGATATTGCACTGACAAAGTATAAGATTGCAATTTTTTGTGATGGAGAATTCTTTCATGGGAAAGATTGGGATACTTTAAAGAAGAGACTGGAAAAGAGCAACAACAGTGAGTTTTGGATTAATAAAATTTCCCGTAATATAGAGCGGGATGATGAGATAAATAAAAAATTGGACTTTGAGGGCTGGACAGTAATCCGGTTCTGGGGTGAAGATATAAAGAAACATACGGATGAGTGTGTTAAGGTTGTGGAAGAGATAATTTTTGACGATACTTTTATAGAATAAAAAGGAAACTTGAATAGATATGAAGATATTTTCATTTTTTGCAGGTGTTGGAATGATGGATTTAGGATTTCAAGACGCTGGGTATGATGTCGTTTTTGTTAATGAATTCAAACAGGAATTTATGGACTCATATTGTTATGCAAGACAAAAACATAATTATAATTTACCTATATATGGATATCATGTAAAGGACATTAATTATTATTTGAATGGTGATGGAGAACATATACTTCGACAATATATTGATAATGAGAGGGAAAACAATGAGTTAATTGGCTTTATAGGTGGCCCCCCTTGCCCGGATTTTTCTGTTGGAGGAAAAAACAAGGGAAGAGAAGGGGAGAATGGGAAATTAGCAAAGAGCTATATTGATATAATTTGTCGATTCCAACCGGATTTCTTCTTGTTCGAGAATGTAAAGGGGCTAATTAAGACACAAAAACATCGAGAGTACTTTGAAGAATTAAAACTTAAATTAAAACAAAATGGATATTTACTGTCGGAAAAACTTATGAATTCGTTAGATTTCGGAGTGCCACAAGATCGGGAGAGAATATTTATGATAGGGGTATTGAAGGGAAATGAATTAGCAAGAAAAGTAATTTGCATCAACGATACATTTGCTTTTCCTTGGAATGTAAATTTACCGTACGATTCTGCAATTGTAAAAAAGATGAATTGGCCAAAACCACAAAAGTATCGTGAAAAAAGTGTAAGGAAATTTAAATATAATGTCCCAAAGAATTTAACGGTAGAAGAATGGTTTAGAAGAAATAATGTATATAGGCATCCTAACAAGAAAGATGTATTTAAAGTTAAAGCTGGAAAAGAAAAAATGTTAACTATACAAGAGGGGGATACAAGTAGAAAATCTTTTAAGCGTTTACATAGATGGAAATATTCTCCAACAGCTGCTTATGGAAATAATGAAGTACATCTGCATCCATATAGGACACGCCGTTTGAGCGTGGCAGAAGCTATGGCTATTCAGTCCTTACCCGCGTGGTTTGAATTGCCATCTGATGTATGCTTAAGTGCGAAATTTAAAATGGTTGGAAATGGTGTGCCATATTTGATGTCATATAAGATTGCTGAGAAAATAAGATTATTTTTTGAGATTTAGGAGGAAAGCATGGAAAATATAGAGTATAGGGAGATAGTAATCAATCCTAGGGTTATAAATCATTTGGGAAAAGATCTGATTACAACATCTGATGTTGCAGTAACAGAGCTTATAAAAAATTCATTAGATGCGAGAGCATCAGACATAAGATTACATATTTACAATAATTATGGACATGCACAGGATAGTAATGCATTAAAATTTGCGATACCAGAAGAATTAAATGTATTTCTGGAAGAAAAAGAAAAGGCTACATCAATTTTTGTTATTGAAGATAACGGAAAGGGAATGAACGAAATACAGCTTAATAAAGGCTTTTTAGAGGTTGGAACTGATATCAAGTTAAAAGAAGATGGGGCTACTCTTGGAGAAAAGGGAATTGGAAGATTGGCAACACAAAGATTGGGAACATGTTTGTTGATTGAAACAGCCTCTTTAGATGATTCATTTGCAACAATAACATTTATCGATTGGTTAAAAATAGGAAATACGGAAGAGGGAAATAAGGTACCTTCTATTAAAATTAAAAAAGTAACAGGTGAATATACAAGACTTTGGATTTTTAATATAAATATAAATGATTTCATAGAAGTACCACAACAGTTAGTACTTGAATTGGGGCAAGAGCTAAGAACACCTGTTAATCGAGAATTAAAATCTGCTATAAATTTTTTGATTTCTCCATTTGAAACATCTAGGGAAAATAGAATTTCGATGTATTATGGGAATAATAATTTAGAAGTCGATTTTAATGTTGAAATGTTACAATTTTCAGAAAGTAAGCATGACTTTAAATTATTAATAAATAAAAATGGGGAGATAGTATTACATTACTCATTAAATTTAGAACCATGGTATTTAGAACGAGTACATAGAGCTATGGTAAAAACGGAAGCTTTTAAAAGATTAAGAAGGAATCATAGTTTCTATGCAAAGTTGTTAGAAGAAAATCAAGATAAAATTAATAATGTTCTTGTCAAGTGTATGCCAAAGGAAGGATTATTAAAAATTATTTCAGAAGTATACGATGAATTGTACGAGAAAAGTATAGAAAATAAGGAATTAAGAAGAGAATATAGTTTAAAGAGTGCAAAAAAACTTTTGGATAACTTACAGCCTATACTACCAATTAGTGGTAAAATATATACATTTAAGCAAAATGCTGCAATTGGAGAACATATTATTATTGAATCAGTGAAGGAGATTAAGAGGAAAGATTCAGAAATACAGCTTAAAGATTTAAAAAATTTTTTAGCAGAAAATAATGGCATTAAGTTATATAGAAGCGACTATAGAATAGGTTATTTGGGAAACAAAGAAAGTGATTGGATTGAATTACAGCAATTTAGAACAAAAGGACAACAATGGTATAGGTTCGATTTGGGAAATACTCTTGGATATGTGTCATTGACGGATGAAAATCAAAAATATATTCGAGAGATAAGTTCACGTTTAGATATAATACAGAATGACACATCAGAAGCCTTCAAAATGGTTATAAATGTGATATTTAATAAGCTTTTTTATGAATTAAATAGGAGTGCAAATAATATCTTAAGAACAGTTTTTGAGCAAAATGGTTTATTGGGTGTAAGTTTGAAAAATCAAATGAAAAAGAATCTTAATGAGATTGCGAATGCTACTTCCAAAACAAAAAGTGTTTCCTATAAATTACAAAAAGCTATTAATATGGTGAAAGAGGAATGCCAAAAGGATTTAATTAGCAAAGAGACGGTCGAAAAAATAGTTTCTATTATGGAAGAAACATCAGAACATATAGAAGAAGAAAAAAAAATACAGCAACAGGCAACGGTTCTGTTAAATGAAGCATCGGAACAGTTAAAAACAGTAGAGATAGAGGCATATAACAATTTTAAATTAATGGCTAATGGACTGATAACAGAGACAATAACGCATGAGTTGGACTCGGTATGTAAAACCAGTAAGGCATCAGATGTTGTTATTCATTTTGATTTTATGAAAGAATATTTTATAGAAAAAAAAGATGTAGGAGTTTTCAACAAACATATTAATCCTATACGTAGAAGCTATGATGCAATATCTAATAAGATGTCTGATGTGGGAAATTTGTACAATTTCTTAGAAAAAACATTTATAAGAAAAGGAACATATGATGAGTTTGAATACCAGAATATTTCAGAAATAGTAAATAATATTGAGGAAAATCTTTTGCAGTTGCATGAAGAAAAAATACATATTGAATGCAATACAAATGATTTGGAGTGGTTTGTCCCTAAAGGGGTATTAATACATGTGTTCTATAATTTATTTATTAATGCTGCATATTGGATTGATAGGCGAAGAAAATATGCAATAGACGATATTAGTTTTGCCTTCGATGAAAATGATAAGATAGTAGTTGAAGCTATTAGTGATGAAGAAATTGTGATTTATGATACTGGGACAGGAGTAATAAAAAATATGGAGGATATTCTTTTTCAACCATTAGAATCGGGAAAACCTAATCGAGAAGGGCGAGGAATGGGACTTTATATAGTTCAGCAATTGATGAGATCATTTTCTGCAGATATTCAATTGCTTGATGAAAGAAATAGATATGGTAACAAATATAAGTTTTTATTGATTATAAACTGTGAGGATAAGTGAATTGGAAAAACAAATTGCGTATGAAAAAATGTTTGACATTTTAAATGCTGATACTGTCATTATATTTGAAGATGATTTTATTCTTAATACAAACAAAAATGAAATTTGTTATGGATTGGTTAGAATGTCGATAACTAATCGTTATAAAATGTTAAGCGAGATTGGTAAAATTAATCCTATAGGAAAAGAACAGCTTGAAACATTTGCAAAAGATTTTGACAAAGTTTTTGAAGCAATAAAGAATTGGGAAGACGAAATTCCGTATAATGATATCGAAACAGCATTTAAAGTTATAAGAGAAAAAGAAGAATATTTAGAGGTATTAGAGCAAGTTGAAAACAGATATAAATCGATAGATATAGATGGTTGGTTAAAAAAAGAAGAGTCATTAAATATTTTATCAACATATGGTGTTGGAGTAGATATTCCTAATTTATACGAGGAATTATTTGATGAGTTCCTCCACAATAAAGCACATTGGAGAGAATATAGAATTTTCAGAGATTTTACAGCTTCTACACAAACAGAATTCAAGATGTATATAGATGATTTTCTCAATTCTAAAGGTATGATAGTTTGCATAATAGATGATCAGATGAAGGATAAAAAATGTGCAATTGAGATAGTAAATTATATTGATAAATTGCAGCAGGAACAAAATAGAAGATTAAATATTATAGGCTTAATATATAGCTCTTTTGATAACAATGATTATATCACAGATAATATATATTTTGAGTATATAAAAAAAGGTCAATCAAAGAAAGCTTTTCAAGCAGCATTAACCAAAAGTTCTTATAGTCATATGTTATCGGAGCTTAAGGGAGTTTATCAGACTGTGTTGGGAGATGCTTTTGATGAAGCTGTTAGAAATAAAAATATTGCTTATTATTTGTCGAGCATGGCAAACTATGAGGGCATAACAAATTATCAAGTCATTACAAATTGGATAAAGCTTTTATTTGAGTATAAGCTTAGCGATATTAAAGAACTTTCCAGAATTGCTGGAATGACTCGTCTTATAGGCTTGCTTGAGGATGAAAAATTAGAGTTTTCAAAAGAAATGTTGGATTTAAATACTTTTGAAGCATTTGATTTTAGTATTAATAAGTATAGGGAACCAATTGCATCTGGGGATGTATTTTTGATTAACAATAAGAAAATATACATATTACTTGGTCAGGATTGTGATATGATGAATAGTTCTACAAGAAAGAGAAAGAACGGGATATCAGAACTTGTCAATGCAACAGCTGTAAATCAGAACAGTATAGATAGTGCTGTGAAATTGAATGGACAATTTTTGTTTATATCTAATTTTAGAAAAAATAAAGATGATGCAGTTAAGACTTTGAAAGTGAGATATACTTCAAGAGAGTTTATCGAAAATCAAATTTTGCAATTGTGTCAGTTTAATGACGAAGGAAAATGTATTTTGGATATCAATCAGAAAAAATATAACGAAAATGGTGTTGAGCCCGAGTATTACGAAAATTTGTATGAGGAATTGGTTGGGTATTATGAAGCATTGTTGAAGTTAAATACAGAATCATGTGCTGCATTAGATCTTATATTAAAAAGTAGTCAGTCAGGAAGAATTCTTCATTTAAATGACTATATTTATAATCAAGAACAGAAGAATGTTATAGAATATAAAATACGGAGAATATGTCGGCTGAAACATCCATATATGCTTTATTTGTATAAAATGTATTTAGAACATCAAGGAAGGCATCCATTTGATTGTATGAATATGTCACGGGTTCAAGAAATTCAAGTAAAATTGAAACAGAAAACATCAATAGTTGTTTCGGTTGATATGATATTGACTCCAGATAGAGACATGAATAGGTCGCATATAGATAATATGGATTGGTATATTGATATATCTACTTTACAAAATATAGTTTCTGCTTTATTAGATTCTGTAGTTGAAGTGCAGGAGGATGTACAGTACATTGAAATCAAAAAAGAGGCAACTAATTTTGAATGTGTTTTGGATGGAGGAGAGAGGAAGAAAATGTGTATTCAGAAGGTTGATGATATGGTTTCGATAGAACAATGTGAATGAATTAATATTATATTGATTGTGTTGCAGAAACGCTGCTCGGATATTCTACCTATCACAGGTGGAATATCCGAGCAGCAGAGAATTATTCTGTGAATAGTAAAAGAAACCTGCAAGCCACCGGAACTACACACAATAATGAAAAAATGCAATGGTACTGGATTGGTACTAAAAATGTGTGGAACGAAAAAATGAGTGGAAAAGATATATATTATCAATACGAAATAGTATAGATAACTATATTAAAATAAACAGAATCAAACCAAACTTGCCGAGTTTGAATAATGGACAGAAATGCCGAAAGGCTGTATTTATGCGGGTTTCCGGCATTTGTTTTATCAAATGGCTCTAGGTTGGCTCTATTTGTGGGGAGAGTAATGGAGTTATCAGTTTTGAAAAGGTAAATAAAAAAGGAAGAAGGTACAAGCTATGTTGCCAACAAGAGAAGAAGCACTGAAGTTAATTCGTGATGGGTTATTATTTAATCCGGGACCTTGGGGAAAACATTGTTTAACAGCAGCACACTGTGCAGAAAAAATAGCAAGTGCATGTGGTGATATGGATGTTGAGAAAGCATATATATTAGGTTTACTACATGATATAGGAAGAAAATTTGGTGTAAGACATCTTGGACATGTTTATGATGGATACGTATATATGAAATCATTGGGATATGATGAAGTAGCAAAGATATGTTTAACCCATTCTTTTAATAATCATACGATAGATGAATACATCGGAAAATTTGATGTTACAGATGAAGAATTGACAATTATAAAAAATGAATTAGCAAAGACCATATATGATGAATATGACCGGTTAATTCAATTGTGCGATTGTTTGGCAGGAGCGGAAGGAGTTCTTGATATAGAAAATAGGATGAATGACGTAAAGAAAAGGTATGGCTTTTATCCTCAGGACAAGTGGAATTCCAATATGAATTTGAAGCAATATTTTGAGGGGAAAATGAATAAAGACATTTACCTTATATGTGAGAAAGATACATTTGCACCAGGAGATTTATGATCTTATAAATATATTTTTACTACAAGTTTTATGAACAGGTTGGAGGTGGTTAAGTGGATATTTTATTTAAAAATGATGATTTTGTATTTTCATACAGAGTTGGCGGTATATTGAAACATAATGGTAAAATCTTGTTACAGCGTCCGAAGAATGATGATTATGCCATTATTGGCGGACATGTTGCGGCTATGGAGACAAGCATGGAAACTCTTAAACGGGAATTTGAAGAAGAGCTTCATGCTAAGATAGAGGTAGATAATCTGTTAGCAATCGGAGAAATTTATTTTCCATGGGGAAAAAGACCTTGTCATCAGATATGCTTATATTATAATGTACATCTGATGGATGATAATATTCCATTAGATGGGGTGTTTCATGGATATGATGAGCTGGATAATGAAAGAATTGATTTGGATTTCTGTTGGGTTTCACTAGAAGATTTAAAGAAGGGTACTAAGGTATATCCTTTAGAGTTGATACCATATATCCTTGAGTCAGGGAAAGAAATTGTACATTTTGTTTCAAAGCAGATTTGATTTATGAAAAAAGGGAAAAGCGATTGTTATAAGTTAAATTTTATGATTTAGTCGATAAAACATTAGGAAGTTATCATCCTGAATATAAGGATATGTATTATCCAATAAATTATGGTTACATTGAATGGGGTATGGCATTAGAGAAAGAAGCACAGGAGAATAACACATGAGTAAATTAATAATTCTTAGAGGAAATTCTGGAAGTGGGAAAACAACTGTGGCTAAAGCGTTACAGGAAAAGTTTGGATATAATACAATGCGTATATCACAGGATGAAGTCCGAAGGAATATGTTATGGGTTAAAGATGGCATAGATACAAAGGCATTACCTCTTATGGCGGAACTATTGAAATATGGAAAGGTTCATAGCGAGTTTGCGATTTTAGAAGGAATTATGTATGATGAGTGGTATAGTCCGTTATTTAAACTGGCAAACGAATTATATGAATCAAATATATACGCATATTATTTTGACATACCATTTGAAGAGACATTACGACGTCACAGTATGAGAAATAAAAGTCAGGAATTTGGTGAAAAAGCTATGCGTGGCTGGTGGAGAGAAAAAGATTTTTCTTCTGTTCTTGATGAACAGGTCATTACTTGTGAAATGCAGGCTGATGATATTGTTGAAAGAATATATCAGGATTTGTTAAGATAGAATCAGTATGGAAGGAAACATAATAACGAGACAAAATATGGGAAACAGGGATAAAAGTATATATGAAAATATGGCTTGATGACCTAAGAGTTGCACCTGAAGGGTATGAAACTGTAAAATCAGTTAATGAGGCGATAGAGTTAATAGAAAAATGTGAAAAAAACAATGAACTAATAGAGGTTCTTGACTTAGATCACGATCTGGGTGATTATGCCTATGATGGTGGAGATGCAATAAAACTGCTGGATTATCTGGCAGAAAGGGAAACTTTTTATCCCGTTGAGATACATACAGCCAATCATGTTGGCAGAGAAAACATGTATCGTATGCTAGACCGTTTCTGGCCAGATTGGAATATTTAAAAGCCTGCAACAGCGATGATAATACTACGTGGTTATGAGAGCAAAGGTAAATATTATGATGGTGCCAGGGTGCTATGTGCCAGAGTGGCACATAGCACGGACCGAAGCGTAGCGTAGATGTGGGAGTGCATAGCACGGAACAATCCGTAGGCATCAAAGTCAAGGGCTTTTGACCCCGATATCATAATATCTGTTTAATCAATAACAACGTTATTAACATTCTTATGAAGCTCAGCAGCAGAGGCTTCAGCGGTTTTAGCTCCATTCATAACAGCTTCTGAGCCTTTTACGATTACGACTGTCTTCTGGGCTATGTTGGTTGTTCCAGTTGCGCTATCATTAGAAGCGTTAAGGGCAAGCAGATTAGTCTGTGCAGTAATATTCAGGATAGAGTCAGCAAGTACACCAATCTGGTCAACTTCAGGTATTGAAAAATTTTTAGGGGGGGGGTGGTACAATAGTAGCGGATATTTACAGGAATTTATGATGATGAATATCTGAACTACTAATTTACAGAAAGAATAAGTGAGAATCTTACATTTTAACTGGCTGAATATATAGTGTTAATCAGGCTGTTGATATAGTGTTAATCAGGTGGTTGATATAGTATTAATCAGGCAGTTGAATAAAAGGTATCCGCTTATAGAAGGAGGAAATGTGTATGAAAAGACAATTTATAAAGAAGCTGGCAACAGTGACAGTTTCTGCCGCAATGCTTGCTGCCTTGTTTAGTGGTGGCATAAATGCAGATATCAGGACAGCACAGGCACAGGAAGCAAATGTAGCTGCTGCATCAGAACAGTTTGATACAACGGCACCTGTAGTCGAAAGTATTTCGATTGATAAGCAGGGGCAGAATGTAGGAGATGATGACACATTTAAGATTGCAATCAAGGCTTATGATTCTGATTCGGGTATTCAGGACGTGAGGATGGTTTTGGAATCAGAAGGTAATAATACGACTTATTACTATTCATATGCTGATGGCAGCTTACAGTATAACGAAGCAGCTAAAAGCTATGAGTATGCCGTAAAGGTTTCTGATGCTGAACTTACTGATGGAAAGGTCTTCATCGACACTCTTACAGTAACAGATAAAGCAGGAAATTCAAGTTCGCCAGTGCTTTCAAGCACACCAGATGTATTAAATGTAACAGCTTCATCTGCTTTATACTGGGTAAATATAACCCGTAGTGATAACGAGAAACCAGTGGTTACATCTGTTAAGTTAAAGGAAAATGGACAGACAGTAAAACCGGGAGATACACTTCACGTTACAATAGGTGCAACTGATAATTCTGCTTTACAAGACACTTGTTACGTAGAATTTCAAGTTAATGCAGGAAACACATCACATTCTATGTATCTGCAATGGGATTCTGCTAATGGCTGTTATATAGGTTCATGGGAGCTTCCAGATGATATTGTACCTGGTGAGTGGTATATTAATGGTATAAATGTGAAAGATGTAACTGGTAACCGTGCAGAGAAGAATTCAGCAAGGGATTGCAAGGTAACTGTACAGAATGACAACTATGTAGTAAATGAGAAAAATGTACCAAAGCTTAACAGCTTTTCTATGGATAAGGCAGGTCAGACATTTACAGCAGGAGATCAGGTGAAATTCACAGCAGATATAACTGATGATACAAGTGTAGACTCTGTAAAAATTATATTAAAAAACGTAAATTCTGAATTGTCTTCTAAAGATGATGTAGACTGCTATATGCAGAATGTTGAAGGAACAAGCAAATACGAATATACATATACTATTACAGAAAACGATTATCCATGTGAATGGTATGTTTCAAGTATAGAGGCTCGTGATGTATATAATAATATGTTGTATACATCTACTGAAAGACAAACAAGTGGAAGAGAACTTCCATTAATGTATGATTATTATTTCAATGTAACACAAAACGGTACATTTGTTCAGCCAAATGTAAATGTTATGTTCAGTTATATTAACGCAGATATGGAATGGGAAATCAAAACAATAGAAGTTCCACGAAGAACTAAGCTAAGTAAGGCATTAGAGAAGTTTGATACCGGTGTTAAATTTGATGATGCAAAAATCACAGGCTGGACAATGGTTGGCTATCCAGATTCAGATACTATAGTTAGTAATAATACAACGTTTTTGGCAAATTATAATACCAATATCGTAGAAAAATATGTGTATTCATATTCGCCAGATGTTGGTTCAAAGTGTTTATATAAAGAAACATCATTTGTTAAAAAAGGACAGAAGATTGAACTTCCAACAGTAATTCCTGGAGTTAAGAATGTAAAGTGGATTAAAACTGAAGAATTAGATGAACTTATAAAGAATGGATATATCATTAATACAGATACTGGAAGTTATTATTTCGAGGCAGATGCGGAAATAGACGATTCTGTTCCACCTACTGATGATAAGAATGGTAGTACCGGTGGTAACAATAATCAGACAACAACTGATGGAAAAAAAGGCAACAATGAAGGAACTAAGTTATCATCTGATAAGATACAGGAAGCTGTAGCTGCAATTAATACTGCCAAGGCTGGAGATACTTATACAGTTGATATGTCAGATGCAACAGTTGCACCAAAGGATGTGTTAGAAGCAGCCAAGGGTAAGGATGTTGATATTGTTCTTGATATGAATGGTTATAAATGGACTATCAACGGAAATAATATTCAGGCTGATAATCTTAAGGATATTAACCTTGCGGTAGATATAGACTCTGATGCAATACCAGATGATGTTATATCGGAGCTTGCCGGCAATAACCCAGTTAAGCAGATTTCACTTGCATATAGTGGAGATTTTGGATTCAAGGCAAGTCTTACATACAATATAGGAAGTGAATATGCTGGCAAATATGGCAATCTCTATTATTATGACAGCACAGGCAGAATGATATTCCAGAATGCAGGTGCAATAGATGCAGATGGTAATATATCTCTTAACTTTAGTCACGCATCTGAATATGCAGTTGTAATAGCAGATTATGCTGTTACAACAGAGAATGCTGATAATACAGCAACAGGCAGCATAGCAACAGGAGACAGCTCACCTATAGTATTGTATGCTGTTCTGTGTGTGATGGCAATTGCATTAGCAGGTATTGCTGCTGTAACAAGAAAGAAGAATGTATAAAGTAAATATATTATTTATCCTATTGTTATAATTAGACAAATGGCAGATGATATCTAAAGTTACTGATGAAAATAATAAGATTAGTAATAAGTGGAAATTAAATATAATTAATCATACCCGGCTTCATAACAATGTGAAGCCGGGTATATCTGTATATTAGAGATAAATATAAAAGAATAAAGCAGAGGAATGAAATAGGTGTGGAAACAAACATTTCCACACCAATAATTCCTGCTATATATAAAATTAATCAATAACAAAGTTATTAACATTCTTACGAAGTTCAGCAGCAGAGGCTTCTGCAGTTTTAGCTCCATTCATAACAGCTTCTGAGCCTTTTACGATTACGATTGTCTTCTGGGCTATGTTGGTTGTTCCAGTTGCACTGTCATTAGAAGCGGAAGTGATTCCATCTATCGCCTGAGTGATATTGCTTATAGATGCAACAAGCTCTTCTGATGTTGCACTGAAATCAGATACAAGATCGTTAATGTTGGAAGCATCCATATTATAGTCATCAGCCATCTTTTCAAATCCGTTAAGACATTCAACAATATCAGTATCAACGAAATCAAGCAGGCGGTTAGAATCGCTTGTCAGGTTGCCTACAGCTTTGTTTACATTTTCTGTAACAGCCTGAATGTTGGCTACAGCATCTTTAGACTGTTCAGCTAATACACGTATTTCCTCTGCAACAACCGCAAAGCCTTTACCAGCCTCACCAGCTCTTGCAGCTTCAATAGAAGCGTTAAGGGCAAGCAGATTGGTCTGTGCAGTAATATTCAGGATAGAGTCGGCAAGCACACCAATCTGGTCAACTACTTTGGCATCTTCAAGAGCCTGCTCAAGATTTACTCTGATGTCAGCCATCATCTGTTTAACTTTCTGACGGTTTTCTACAGTATCATCCTTAGTCTTTACAGCACGTTTATGGATGTCCTGGGATTCAGTTGCACCATCCTGTGCTCTTATGGCAATTTCCCTTGCAGCTTCTTCAATCTGCTGTGTCATTCCGTTAATCTGTTCAGCAGAGGCGGCAGTTTCCTCTGAACTTGCAGCAAGCTCTTCTGTTGTTGCAGATACGTCTTCAATTTCTGCATTAAGATTGTATACATTAGTGTCGATAGTTTCTACAACCTTATCAATATTGGCAGCCTCGTTTTTTACCTGAGCTAACAGGCTTCGTACAGATTCGCGCATAGTTTCAAGTGCATTGGCTAGCTGTCCGAAATCATCCTTACGCTTAAGCATAGGCTGTTGCATTTTTGTGGCAAAATTACCACCGGCAATTACTTCGAATTGTTCTTTTATTTTTCTTAATGATTTAGTAATATCAATTGCGATGAGAGCAACGAGTATAGCAACAACAATAAGCATACATACGCTGCATAAAATAAGCGAAATAGCTTTGCTTGAAGCATAGCTGGTGAATTCCTCATCCTGCTGTGCAATAGCAGTGTCTATGTAATCAGTATAGTTGCCAGTACCAACAACCCAGTCAAAAGGTTTGAAGTATTCGCTGTAAGAACGCTTTGGTGAAGGTTCTGTTTCTCCCTCCTTAGGAAATACATAATCTGTATAACCACCACCATCCTGGACTGCAACACGTATTATTTCCTTGACCATCTGGTATCCATCAGCATCTTTAGTATTCATACGATTAGTACCCTCAGTTGAACTTCCAAGCAGAACAATATTCTTGCCATCGGACTGGTCAACCCAGAAATATCCAGCTTCGCCATAACGCATCTGACGGATTTCATCAGCGGCTATTTTTTTAGCTTCATCAAGAGTATATTTACCAGACTTATATTCATTATTAATTTCCGATAACAGGGAGATGACAACACCAACCTGCTCTTTAATAGAATCATCATAGTTCTGTCTTGATGATGTGTCCATAGTTTCAAGTGCCTTGTTTTTTAACTGGTTCATATTCTTAATAGAAATAAAACTTTCAGAAGTTACAAGGACAATTACTAAAGCCAGAATTATAGTAAGCTTTGTTCGAACCTTAATATTTTTCATTGGAATCACGCTCCTTAAATTAGATTAATTTGTGCAAAATTATATATCTTCACGCATCTTTATCTAATAATTATAATGTTATAAAAGAATTGTGTCAATAAAACCAGCTGTAAATATTAAAAAAATCTTAAATTTTCATATACTTATATATGTATATAATTATAAAGTTTGTAATTTATTAATATATAAAATAAATATATACCATACCAAAATGATATATAATATACATCAGAGTGATTATAAAAAAATCAAATATTCCCTTTATTCACAACTATAACAAGAGCAAAGGTTTTGCTGCTGGCTGTTCAAGAGAGGTTATTTAAAATAGAGCAGATATGCCTGGCTTGAGTGTGGATGACCTTATACAGCAGACAATAGATGCTTTAAAGATATTCAGAACATAATAAATGTTACAGTAAAGATATAGTAGAAATGTAGTCAAATTAAAAATACATTAAAAATACAAAAAAATAATTAAATTTTTTATTGACAAATTAAAATGAAGAGATTATCTTATTACTTAATTCAATAGTCAAATGCGAAGAACAGGAAATGATTTATTTATATCACCGCCTACAGAGAGCCGTTGGTTGATGAGAAACGGTAGCAAGGAATAGATAAGCCCTCACCTGCAAGCAGTTTTGGTGAAAGATATTAATTTAGTAGTCAGAACCGGTACCCATCGTTAACAGGGCATGCCATATATGTGGCAGTAGAGAGGTCGGATTTATCCGGCAAGCAAAGTGGTAACGCGGAAGTAATGTAATTTACCTTCGTCTTTGTACGATATCGTTAAGATATGTGCAGAGGCGAAGGTTTTTTGCATTATGGAATTAGTTATTTTTAATTTCCGTTTTTCTGCGTTCATTGTATTTGGCTAGTGAAATAGGCTGGGAATATTTATTTGCTCAGCTAATATTATATATAGGAGAGTGACATTATGAACACTTTAGTAATCGTTTTAATCGCGGCTGTTATATTATTTGGTGCCTATATGGTATATGGTCGTTGGTTAGCAAACAAGTGGGGTATAGACCCTAAGGCAGAAACACCTGCCGTAAAGTACAATGATGGAAAAGATTATGTTCCAACCAAAGGATGGACTGTATTTAGTCATCAGTTCTCATCAATCGCTGGTGCAGGTCCTGTAACAGGTGCTATTCAGGCAGCAGCATTTGGATGGTTACCAGTATTACTCTGGATTCTTATCGGTGGTGTATTCTTTGGTGCTGTAACAGACTTCGGAGCTTTATATGCCTCAGTTAAGAACGAAGGTAAGTCAATGGGTATGATCATTGAGAAATATATCGGTAAGTTTGGACGTAAGATTTTCTTACTTTTCTGCTGGTTATTTACACTTATCGTTATTGCAGCATTTGCTGATATGGTTGCAGGTACATTTAATGCATATACAGTAGTTGATGGAGCATCACAGTTAGCACCAGCAGCTTCAACTAATGGTTCTGCTGGTACAGTATCAATTATGTTTATGGTATTCGCAGTAGTATTTGGTCTTATCCAGAAGAAGTTTAATCTTTCAGGCTGGAAAGAAGCAGTAGTTGGTATTGCATTTATTGTTGCTTCATTTGTAATTGGTAACTTCTGTCCAATCATCTTAGGTAAGAATGTATGGAGCTATATCACATTCGTATATATCTTCTTTGCAGCAGTTATGCCAATGTGGCTTATGAAGCAGCCTAGAGATTACATGACAACATTTATGTTTATTGCTATGATAGTTGGAGCAGCACTTGGTCTTGTAGTTGCCCATCCATCTATGAACCTTCCTGTATACACAGGATTTAACAATGCTAAGCTTGGAACAATGTTCCCTATCCTTTTTGTAACAGTTGCATGTGGTGCTGTTTCAGGTTTCCACAGCCTTGTTTCATCTGGTACATCTTCTAAGACAGTAGAGAATGAAAAGGATATGCTTAAGGTTGGTTATGGTGCTATGGTACTTGAAAGCTTACTTGCAGTTCTTGCTCTTTGTGTAGCAGGTGCAGCCGCAGCCGCTGATGGTACAGCTGCAGCAGGTACTCCATTCCAGATATTCAGCCGTGGTGTAGCAGGTTTCTTTGAAATGTTTGGTGTTCCAGTACATTTCGCAACAGTATTTATGACAATGTGTGTATCAGCACTTGCCCTTACATCACTTGATGCAGTTGCACGTATCGGACGTATGAGCTTCCAGGAGCTTTTCAGCGTAGATGATATGGAACACGCAGAAGGCTGGAGAAAGTTACTTTGCAATACATATTTCTCAACAATCGTAACACTTCTTTGTGGTTTCGTACTTACAAAGATTGGATATGCTAACATCTGGCCATTATTTGGTTCAGCTAACCAGTTATTAAGTGCACTTGTTCTTATAACACTCTGCGTATTCTTAAAGGTTACAGGACGCAGCAACAAGATGCTCTTCCCACCTCTTATCATTATGCTTTGTGTAACATTTACAGCACTTGTACAGAGACTTATCGCTATGGTTAAGGCTATCCAGAACGCAGCATCAGTTACAATCCCAGCAGGTACTACTACATGGGGTAAGGTGTTCATAGCAAATGGACTTCAGCTTATAATAGCAATTCTTCTTATTGTACTTGGTCTTATCATTGTTGTTAACTCAGCTAAGAGCTATGCAAAGAGTGAGAAGAACTCAGAGAAGGCTGCTTAAGCAGGTTGATGTGTTATAATTAAAAATAGCTGGTATCTTATATAAGATGTGACAGTTTACAAAGTCAGGTTAAAGATTTGATGATGTAGATAGTTACATTTATAAGATATCAGCTATTTTTAATTCTGTTATTATATTTTGTGCAATGGTTTCTACATACATTTCTTTTTATCTGTGTCGGTGTGATACCATAATGCTTCTTAAGCAGTGCACTAAGGTAGCTTGCATTAGATATGCCGACTTTGTTTGCAACCTCACTTATAGATATTTCCCCGATTTCTAAAAGAATCTTTGCGTGTTGTAATCGGACCGCTGTTATATATTCAGTATATGATGAACCAGTTACAGCTTTGAAAAGTCTTGAAAAATGTGATGGAGAAAGACAGGCAAAGTCTGCCACATTCTGCAGGCTGGCACCATATTCAAGATTATTTTCAGCATATATCATAGCCTTCTGAATTCTGTCATCAAATCTTTTCAGATATAAAGTATTGTTATCTGAGTCACTAGAAATGTGATGCTCATATACATAGAAGAATAGTTTATAAAACATTCCCTGAAGAAGCAGTTGTGAGTGGTCAGAATTCCGTTCGTATTCGTATAACATTTCATCACACATTTTTTGTATTTCATCCTGTGAAACTTTGGTAAAATGTAGATAATTGCGACAAAGAATATCTAATTGAGTATGTCCGATTATTTCAATAATAGGTTCAAATACTTTTGTACGAACTTTTATTACATATCTGTCATAAGGAACATCCGATATAGGACAGTTTCTGTGATAAACCTCAGGCTTAGCAATCCCAAAATCGCCGGCGTGGCATACACGAATGTTATCAGTTGCAATCCATCTTCGATCACCTGATACCATATAACCGATGGTGTAGTGGTCATGTGCTGCCTGCATTGCTGGCATTGCGTAGCTTGCTTCTTTTATTTTGTGGTCTATATAAATATTTTCTCCGGGTTTAAGTGGAAGAGGCATAGTAATCTCCATTCTTGAGTGGTTTAACCAAGTTATAATTTACATAGCATAATTTTATAAATTTTATGTCATAAAAGCAATAATATTTAATGAAAATAATAAAATTTTGTGCAAGAATAAGTTATAGTTAAATCATAATAAGAGGTGGATAACATATGAATCAGAAGTTTAATCTTAAAGCTAATAATTTTATAAAAAATATGCTCAGGTATTCGTATCTGATAATTATAGCACTGCTTCTTAATGCTGTTGTGAATGAGATAATTGTGAGTGCCAATAAGATAATAAGTGTCAACATAGATTATATGCTGTCAGGCGAAGCTGTTGATATTGACAGTATTATTGTGAAGTTTATGTATCTGACATTATCAGGCTTTGTACTTTCCTTTGCTGGAAGCAGGCTTTCGCTTAAATATGCGGTAAGGGTTATTAATTCATACAGAAAACAGATAAGCAGCAAGTTATACCGGATAGATTATTCATATTATGATAATGCAGGTACAGCAACAATAATTAATAAGGTGAATTCTGATATAGCAGAAGCGGAAAACTTTTTGACAGAGCATTTTGCAACAATTATAACAAATATTACGGCAGCACTTATATATGCCAATTATGTGCGAAGGATAAATGTAGTGCTTTTTGTTGCAGTTGTTGTGAGTTATCCACTTGTAATATGGCTGTCAAATATTCTTGTGAAGAAAATGCGTGATGTGTCAAAGGTATATCGTTTAAAGGTTGATGCAATGCTTGGGATTGACCATGAAGCTATAATGGGGTATCAGATAATAAAAGCCTTTGGATTACAGAAGTATTTTGAAAACAGAATGCATAAGGCATCAGAGGAGCTTGTGGAAACAGAGCAGATAAGAACAGGTATAAGCAATACAGCGATAGTTATAAGAAGACTCATACAATGGATTCCTTCTATATTATGTGCATTTTTAAGCATATGGCTTGTAAGAAATGGACAGCTTACAGTTGGAGAACTTGTTGGCTTTGTCGTTATTCTGGAAAAGTTTGTTGAGTCGATTATAGGAATTCCGTTTGCCATAGTTGATGCAACAGGCTGTATGGTGTGTATAGGAAGGCTTGAAGGAATACTTTCAGCTAAAGATGAGCATTTTGGGGACAAGACTTACAAGGCAACGAATATAGACAATAGCGTATCTGACGAGAATGTCTTAGATGAAGATTACGTTATAGAATTTGATAATATAAAGTTTGCATATAAAGAGGGCGAAAATGTTCTTAATGATGTCAGTTTTAAGATTAAAAATGGCGAAAATATAGCGATAGTCGGAAGCTCAGGTGGTGGAAAGACTACTATTTTCAGACTGTTATGCGGCTTATATCATGCCAGTGCCGGAGCATATAAGCTGTACGGAATGGATGTTAATGAATGGAATATTGAAAGCGCAAGAGAAAATATGGCGCTTGTTTCACAGGATACATTTTTATTTCCAGGAACTATTGAGGAAAATATCAGGTATGGAAATATTAATGCAACTCACGATGAAGTTGTTAATGCATGTAAGGATGCAAGAATTCACGACTTCATAGAAGGACTTACTGACGGATATGAAACTGTGATAAGTGAGGGTGGAAGCCAGCTCTCAGGTGGTCAGAGGCAGCGTATTGCTATAGCAAGGGCAATATTAAAAAACACGCCAATTTTGTTGTTAGATGAGCCTACATCTGCTATTGATGAGGGAACAGAGCAGCTTATACAGGATGCTCTTGACAGGTTATGCAAAGGAAAAACAAGTATAACGATTGCACACAGATTGTCTACAATAAAAGATGCCGACAGGATAATTGTACTTCAGCATGGAAGGATAGTTGAGGTTGGAACTCATAAACAGTTGCTTGATATGGGAGGGGTATATGCAGAAATGTACGCAGAAGGATAATAATAAGAAGAATTCCGGAATATGGCAGTTATTCTTACGGACTATGAGAACTATGGGAAAAAGACGCTTTATGTATTATGGTTCAATATTAGGGATGAGTATAACATTTGCAATGTTCTCAGTTATGGAAGCATTTCTTATGAAGATAGTTGTTGACATAGCACAGAAAGGCGAGTGGGACAGGCTTATAAGTTCTGTTGTAATAATAGTCATAACAGGCGTGATAGTGTTGTTAGGATATAGATTTGCCTGCATAAGATATAACGTGGAAGCAAAGCGAATATATGGAAAGCTGTACGAACAGGTGTTAAGTCACGAAATGAAGCTGCCTTGTGAATATTATGAAAATCACCATAGTGGGGAAATGTTATCAAAAGTATCATTCGACCTTGGAAGAATGGGTGATATATTTGGTTCAAGATTCAGAAGAGTTGTTATGCCATTTATGATGGTAGTTGTATTCTTAGTGCCTATGTTTGCACTCAGCTGGCAGCTTACACTTTGTCTTGTAGCTGTAAATACAGTGCTGATAGGAGTTACGATGGTCCTGACTGGACCGCTTAAAAGCTTAAGTAAGAAAATGTCTGAGTCAAACAGCATAATGACAAAGCATATAACAGATCTTATTCAGGGGATTATACAGGTAAGGATGTTTCCGGCAGGAAGAAAAACAGTTGACAGATATAATGAAGAGGCAGATGTATATGCTGTAAAGTCTGATAAAAGAAATATGTTTTCATCTTTGCTTGAATGTGCTAATACAGGTTTTGACCTTATATGTAATCTTGTTTTTCTGGCGTTAGGCATATTGTTTGTACAGAAGGGCTACACAACACTTGGTGCTATTGCAGCTATATATACAATGTATGGACGTTTTTCAAGGCAATTTTTGCAGATGGGAAAGTATATTCCTGAGCTTATTGCATATCTGACATATGCACAGAATATATTTGAGTTTCTTGATGAGAAAACAGAAGAGGAAATGTTAAATCGTCAGGAATTCAATAAAGAAAGATTGCATAATGAAATAAATAACTCTTGCGGTCATAATAATATTTTTAATAATGCTGATTATTCAGTTAAGATAAGTGATTTAACATTTTCATATATAAAAGATGAAAATAATACCCCTGTCGTTGTTCTTGATAATTATAATGAAAGAATAAAGTCAGGCGAGTTCGTGGCAGTTACAGGTGCTTCAGGTTCTGGAAAGACAACTCTTTCTAAGCTTCTTATGGGATTTTATAAGCCGGACAGTGGAATGATTGAAGTGTGTGGCAATAATCTTGATGATATAAGTCTGTCGGCTGGCAGAAGCTTTTTTGCACTTGTTCCACAGGATGCAATACTTTTTAATATGAGTATAATGGATAATATAAGAATGGGAAGGCTTGACGCCACGGAAGCTGAGATTATTAAGGCTGCAAAGATGGCTAATGCTCACCAGTTTATAACAGAATTTACAGATGGTTATGACACAGTTGTTGGTGAAAAGGGGATGGCTGTATCAGGTGGTCAAAGACAGCGGATAGCCATAGCAAGGGCAATCCTTAAAAATGCTCCGATAATGCTTATGGATGAGGCAACCTCCGCACTTGATAATGAGTCGGAGCGTGCTGTAAACGAAACATTACAGAACTTAAAGGGTAGAATGACAATTATAATGATTGCACACAGGACATCAACAATACAGATGGCAGACAGGGTTATAAGCTTATAATTGACAATAACAACGAATAGTGTTATATTACTCCACCCTATCATCATTAAAAATATAAAAAGAAGATGATTATTGAGTACAAATCATATGTAATGTAGTTCAATAAATATATGGGGATGAAAGGATCAGAGTGGTTTTATGACATTTTATCAGGAATTACAGTTAAGTTCTGCAGGCTCTAAACAGCTTATTAAGAACACAAAAGATGCTAAAGAGAAAAGAAAACATATATTAATATATAATTTCAAGGTTTACCTTGTTATGGTATTCTGTGTAGCAGTTGTTACAATATTCAGTAAGCTTCTAGGAAGTGCTAACAGTGTGGTAGGTGTTACAGTACTTCTTGCAGTGCTTGTGTTAAGACAGGCAGATTTTGGAATAAAGACATCACATGGACTTTTGTCAATTATGGGAATATATGCTATATTGATAGCAGGACCAAGGCTTAGTAATATGGTGCCACCTGTTGTTGCATTTCTTATTAATATAGTGTGTATAATGCTCCTTATGATAATGGGCTGTCATAATGTAATTATGTATAATCATTCGACATTTGTGCTTGGTTATCTGTTATTACAGGGGTATGACGTTACAGGACAGGACTATGTGTTAAGGGTTATCGGACTTCTTTGTGGTATGGTAATCTGTATGGTTATTTTTTATAAGAACCAGAAGAACAGACCATATCGAAGAACATTTCAGGATTTATTCTATGAATTCAATATTAGTTCAGCAAGAAACAGATGGTATATCAAGCTTACATTTATAGTATCAAGTGCAATGCTTGTGATGAATCTGCTTAATATGCCAAGAGCGATGTGGATAGGTATAGCGTGCATGTCAGTGTGCCTGCCATTTTCAAAGGATATAGAAGGACGGGCAGGCAAGAGAGGTGCATTTAACATAGTTGGATGTCTGATTTTTTCAATTATGTATATTGTGCTTCCAAAGTCGATGTATCCTTATATCGGTATGATAGGTGGAATAGGTGTCGGATATTCGGCTGGTTATTCGTGGCAGACAGTGTTTAATACATTTGGTGCACTTTCAATAGCGGCGGAATTGTTCGGACTTAAATATGCTGTTTTACTTAGAATAGGTGTAAATGTAGTAGGAGCGGCGTATACATTGTTATGTGATAGGTTGATAGATAAGATATATGCTGCCTGCACAGGCAGGAAAGTCGAAACAGCGTAACATACATAATTCAGATTGAGCTGTAACACATTGTTAATACTGGAGATGAGGTGTTATAATATAAGAATAACATCTCGTCGAAATACTACTTCATAAGATAAGGAGAGAGTACAATGTTATACATAATGAGGCACGGCAGGACTGATTGGAATGAGAGAAATAAACTGCAGGGGAGAACAGATATTCCACTCAATGAAGCTGGAAGAAAGATGGCGGAAGAGGCAGCAGCGGTTTATAAAAATGTGCCGCTTGATGTATGCTATTGTTCTCCATTGGCAAGAGCAAGACAGACGGCAGAGATATTTTTAAAAGACCGCAATATTCCGATTATAACAGATGACAGGCTTATTGAGATGAGCTTTGGAATATATGAAGGAACAGAACAGTCAGCAAGGGCTTTAGATTGTCCGATTAATATATTATTTAAAGAACCAGAAAAGTATAAGGCAGTTGAAGGTGGGGAAAGCATTGAGAAGTTATTTGAAAGAACAGGTGACTTTCTTAGAAATGTAGTGGAACCACAGCTTGAGGATGGAAAGAATATTGTAATAATCGGACATGGCGCAATGAATTCAGGAATAATATGCCAGGTCAGGGGTTTAAGCACAGAACATTTCTGGGATGCAGGAATTAATCAGTGCGAATTACTACAATTAAAGTAGTGTGTACACAAGGAGTGAATATATATTTGTATGAAGATGTTAAGAATACAATAAGTGAATTAAGAAGCAGACATACAGGATATACAGATTTCCCAATGGAACTTAAAAGACAGGTATATTCAATTATATATAAGCAGCTTGCAAGTAAAGATAACACTTATACTCAGACACAGCTTCTTGAATATCTGGGACTTCCTAAGGACGTCTTTAAGGAGCAGTATTGGAATATGTATTCACCTGATATGAAGCTTAGACAGCAGGTTTACCATAACCTGCATATACCACTTAATTATGCTGAGGTTGAGTGTAATGAGATATATCGTGGAATTCTACATTATATTATAAGTCAGGCAGACCAGAGGACGGATACATTTTTTGATATGTTTGGCAAAATGGGACTTGTTCCGTTGTTCTGTGCAAATGGATATTCTAACAGAATTGTTCTTTTAGCACGCAGGAATTATCACCAGCTTGTGCAGTTTCAGAATGCATTGAAAAAACCGGTCAAAGTATACAAGCATATCAGAGCATTTATTAAGACAATAGAAGTGATGGGTATCGAGAAGCAGAAGGAAGTACTGATATCTAAGATTAACCAGTGGCTTGCACTGTTTAGCGTATATCAGGACTGGAGTGCAACTGGTTATGATGAATACACGCTTGCGGCAAGGTATTTTATGTGCAATTGTCTTCGGACTGAATACTGGCTTGATTCCAAGCTTGAGAAGACTTATTCATATAAAGACGGAAAGCTTGTTGTAGATGATATATCTTCGTATCTTGATGGTACGAAAATGTCCAGAAGCAGGATAAAGCAGTTATGTGGATTAAGCAAAGAGGATTTTTGCAAATTTGCTGATATGTATGTAAAGAAAATACATTTGCATCTTATAGAAACTGATTATCTTAATATAGAAAGTATTTCCACAAGCATAGTTAAGCAAGGGCTTAATTTTCAATTTGACAGGCAGTTTCTTTATATAGATATGCCAAAATACATAAGGGAATATAAAAGATTTGAGTTTAACGGTGCTCATATGATGGATATACTTAAGGTTCTTAAGACCTACCGTGGCAACTGGATTATGACCTGGAAGACTTATGTTGAGAACCAGAATGAGAATAGCCCTTATTACAGGCTTTCAAGCAAAGAAGCTGACTATGATAATGATATAACACTTGAAGTTATATATAAGGAAATGCTCAATATGCACAATGTTAAACCATTATATGTCTATGTATACCGTGATAAAGACAGAAACAGATCACAGAGCATAGCATTTATAACGGATATAGATTGCAGTGAGACAGACGACAGGGCATTTATGGACAAATACGATGTGAGTTTTCGTGATGGCGGGCATATAAGGAAAATGACAATGCCTGAATTTATAGACAAATTTATAAGAAATTCGCATTGGAAAATGTTCTGATAGTGAATTTATGCGATGAAGATTTTTTTTGAAATTGCAGATACAGTAAAATAGCATATTTTAAAGATTAAAAAAAGCGGCCTGTAAAATCAGGCTGCTTTTTATTATGCTTCAATTGTCGATAGGAAAGAGAGTTCCTAAAGATAAGATAAAGGCTGTATAGCTGATAATAAATTCAAGTACCTGTTATAACAGGTAAGAATGGAGGATAGTGTGAAAAATAAGATTTTTCACACGCAGGATTTGTGCTTCGCACAAACTTAAGATGCGCAAAGAAGCAGCGCAAGAATGGAGGACATTATGATAGTTAAATTAAACAATGGAGCAGTAAGAGAGATTAAAAAGGCAGAACCAATGGTTGAAAAGAGATTTGAATTTAATGGGAATTCATACCGTATGATTGCAAAAGCTAACAGTAATAAAGAAGATATAACAGGTGTAATGTTTAAATTTAATAATGACAGAGACGACAATATGTCAGTATTTGCAGTGAATGAAGAGAATGTGTTTGTCGGAAATCTTCAATATGATGAAGTGCAGAAAATTCTTGATTCACTTCTTATTAAAGGCTATGCGGATATGTCAGTGTATGATTATCAGTCAAAAATATCAGCTATTGTTGATACTGTATTTGATGAAGGAATGACTAAGCCATATTGTCTTTCTGGCTTTCTGGCAACAGCTAATATGGATATGCATGGATTTGGCAATAATTTCTGTATGTCATCAGCTTTCGGATTGGGTGCGCCTGTATACAGTAGTAATTCACCATTTGAAAGTCACAATACAGAAGATTTGATAGGAGGAAAGCCATCACATTCAGGAGAATACGAAGAAGATATTAATGGTGATATATCAGATGATGAATGGAAAGATTTTTAAGAAAACACTTACTAAGATGATAAAGGCATATTATATGTGTGCACAGAATGGCGTTGTATACAAGGGTTACACAGAATTAACAGGCGATAATTTAGCATATGTAAGAAGATATATCTCAGGTAAATGTGCTGATAGAAAAATTGATAGTAAAAATATTGATGAAGGCTGCGGTACAGATGAGCTGGATATGGTGTGGCTGAATGACAGTTTATTATTAATAGCTGGGAAGGATGCGGTAGTGCAGGGCAGAACGCTTAACAGGGCATTTTACAGACTTCCAGTTAATAATGAAACAGATAAAAAATCAGCAGATGTTAAAAATACAGTTCACAATAAAATAAGTAATAATGATTTGGAAAGTTTAAAGCCTGAGAGAATATTTGCAGGAAATCTTGTAGTACTAAAGATAGAAAGCACATCAGATGGCAGTAATGAACTTGTAGATATTATAGATGAGGATATAGAATTTATAGAAACTGTGTTAAGACCAATAGAGCGTATATATGCCGGTGTTGTGTATCTAAAGAAGGAGAAAGATTTAGGACAGAAGAGCGTGGATTAAGATACGAAGACAGAGTGCAGACAAAGCTTGGAAACAGAGCACGCTCCATTATTAAGGCAGAGTGTTACTGTACAAAAAAGTGAGAACAATCCACATATATAATCATATAGTAGAATTGTTCTCACTCTGTTTTAAAAAATTCATTGAAATCGCACTCAAATATTTTGGTAAGGGCGACAAGCATATCAACTGTAGGGTTGTTGTAGCCATTTTCCACTTTACTGAAAATGCCGGTTGTTACATTGACATTTTCAAGCTGGAGCTTGGCAATAACTTCAGTTGCTTTTAGTCCACGTTCCTTGCGGAGTCTTCTTATATTATTTCCGACAAGTGGATTTAAGTGCTGGTTAATTCGTTCTGACATATGGCTCCAATCCTCAGGTGCTAAATATAGGTAAATAATGGTGGATTTATAAAATCCATATATTAATATGGCTGGAAATTTATTAACACACATTAAAAATTGTATCTAATAAGGAAGAAAAAAGTATCCAAAATAGAAGAAAATAGTATCCAAAATGGAAGTTATATGCTATACTTAGTAAAAAGTACGTATTTTACAGGAGAAAATAAATGGCAATACAGGAAGTTATTAAATACGAAGGTGATAATGACATTCTTATATATAAGCATCCTGCGGAGGATTTTAATACATTATCACAGCTTATTGTACACGAGTCACAGGAAGCAGTTTTTTTCAGTGATGGACAGGCATTAGATAGTTTCAAGGCTGGACGTTACACATTGGAAACTAAGAATATTCCATTAATTTCAAAGCTTAGAAATCTTGTTACAGGTGGAGTATCTCCATTTCACACAGAAGTATACTTCATTAATCTTGCAACAATGATGGATATACCTTGGGGAACACCAAGCCAGGTTACAGTAAAAGACCCTAATTATGGTTATAGTTATAGTGCAGGAGCAAGCGGTTCATTTGGACTTAAGATAATTGATGGACGAAAGCTTCTGATTAATCTTGTTGGAACAGAACAGGAAATGTCTACAGCAAATATCCAGAAATATTTTAAGGATTTGATAGTCACAAGGGTTAAGAATTGTATAGCAGTGGAACTTAGCAGGTACAGCTACAATGAATTTAACCAGCATTTGAATGATATTTCTGAAAACGTTGCTGGGATTATAAAAGATGATATAGCAGAATATGGAATTCAAATTCTTAATTTTTTCTTATCAGCAGTTAATATTAATGAAGATGATTTAATCGATTTAAAGAAACTGGATAATAGTATGGCACAGAAGCGTTTTGAAGCTATGGGTAACAGGGATGCGGCTGTTATTGAGGCACAGGGACTTGCTAAATCACGAGAGATACAAGGCTACAACTGGCAGCAGGAACAGCAGTTTAATGTCAGCAAAGCATTTGCAGAAAATGAGGGCTTTGCAGGTAATCCAGCTAATATGATGGCACAGATCCCACTTGCATTTTCAATGGGCGATATGCTTAAAGGAAATATGGAAGCGGCAGTAAATGCCAATAACACAATGCAGAATTCAGCAATGAATATGCAGGGTGGCACAATGGGAGTACAGGGGAATTCAATGAATATGCAGGGTGCTTCGCTGGTGTGCAGTAAATGTAACAGCCCACTGCCACAGGGTGCTAAGTTCTGTATGAATTGTGGAGAGAAGGTCGCTCCTAAAGAAGTGTATTGTCAGGAATGTGGAGCAGTTATGCCAGCTGATGCACAGTTTTGTATGAACTGCGGAACAAGGAGAAATGTATGATGAAATATATATTTTGTATTATCGCATTACTGGTACAACCGGTATTCAGCTGGTATGTGTATCACAAGCAGGATAAGAAAAAAGCGGCACTAAAAATGCCAATGCTTTATTACAGTGTGGCATATATGATAGTCCAGTTATATGTATTTTTTAAATTCTGTTCAAAATTTCCAGAAAGATACAGCATTTATTCTTATCTTATACAGGCGGCTATACTGGTAGGATTTGGAATATTTGAGATGATTTTGTGGGGGAATAATCAGTATATAGAAGATGTAGATAATAAAGAGAAGCAATCTATACAGGATTTTAAAGATTTAATTAAAGATTTGGAAATATGCAGGGTTAATGTACAGGATACAGCCAATAAAACGAATATAGACAAGCTTTACGAGAGAATGAGATATGAAAATCCTGTGAGCTCTCCAAAGGTTATAGAGGAGAATTTAAAAATTAAAGGGTTGATAGCTGAGTTAGCAGATATTACAGATAATACTTTATTTGAAGCAAAATGTAATGAGATTGTTAAACAGCTTGATATAAGAAAAATAAAGAATACAAAGGAGCAGTAAAGATATGAAGGCGATAAAATGCCCAAATTGCGGAAGTGAACAGGTTAAAGAGTTAACAGAAGAAAAGTATGCTTGTATGGCGTGTGATAATGTGTTTTTAATACATAATCATTCGAAGGAATTCAGAAAGACAGATGAACATATAAGCAGTATGCATCAAGATTTAAAAGATGATATCAGTAAGATTATAAATAGCAGTAATATAGATCCAGATGCAATAATTGAAAAAGCTGAACAACATTTAAAGAAAAAAGACTGGGATATAGCCAGTGACCTATATGATAAAGCATCAGAAGAAAATCCTGATAAGTCAAAGGCCTGGTATGGTTTATATAGAGCTCTTACAGGCGATTTTGAAGCTGTTGACAGATATGCTTTATTCGTATGTGATGGCAATTATTTTGATGATGATGATAAAGAAATGGGAAGTCAGTCATTTTTCTATGGAAATGGTTTTATAAGCAGAGCTTTAGATTGTTCTGATGCCGATAAAACAGGAATAATTGATAATGTAACTGCATTTATTAAGAAATGTGCAGAACACGGTAAAAAAGATATTGAGGACAGCATAAAGGAATTACTTGAAGGCTTTGAGTCAATGAGAAAAGATTTAGATTCACAGAGAGATATTGTAAAGAAAGAAAAGAAGAAGGACAAGACGAAGGCATTTATTCCAGCTGTTATTGTGCTTGCACTTTTAGCAGTATGTGTATGGTATTTCTTTGCATCAGGCGACTGGCTTGGCAAGGTATTAGGCGTTGCTGGTGTTGTACTTGTATTAAAATTCGGTGGTAAATTCATAGGAAGAAGCTTTAGTAACGCTAAAGCTGAGGGTGTTGAATGGGATAATGTTGCCGAACAACAATTTGCTCCGATAATTGAGGATATGGAATCACAGGTTCAGGCAGTTATGCGTTATTGCATAGATTTAGATAATTACAATATTGTATTAGATAATCTTAAGAATAAGGACAAGTTTATGGAAGGTTATCTTAAAGGTGAGTTTGATGGTATGAAAGATTATGATCAGGTATCAGACAACTCAGAGAAATTTATATTTGATTTATTAGATGGTAAAATAGAAAGATATAATTACTTACTTGATGCAGTTAAATAAAAATTGATACGTCAGAGTAAAGATTAATCCGTTAAGGCAAAGATTAATGTGGCAGAGTGAAAATCAATCTGTTAAAATTAATACATTAAATTTATAGATTAACACATAAAAAAGTCCAGCGTATTTAGGTCGTATAGTCAGAAAACTGACATTACATCTTAAAATATGCTGGGCTTTTTTATGTGCCGGTGATGTGCATCTGCACGAAAATGTAGTTTGTCGCAAGCAACCTTGCTCTGAGCGGTAAAACGCTCCCGCATTTAGGTTAATTAGAAAATCAATATTGTAAAAAAACAACCCAAATTATATAATATATAACGAACCAAGCACTAATGCTATATTAATAATAATGAATAAAAAGTGCGAAGAAACGAGGACAGAATGAAACGAAATAAATATAAGGATTATTTGTGGTATACAGCTATAGCAGTGTTTGTTATATGTGTACTTGAGGGTATATTCTATTACCATAGCGTGGAAAGCCCATTTCTTAAGGTAATGCTTAATATCCAGAATGCGATTAAGGCATACAAGATTGACCCTGATATTGATCAGGCAGATGCACTTGAATATGTTAAGACTGCGGGTGGTGGAGTGTTCACCATTATACTTACATATGTGTATTGCATAGCAGTTATTATAGCACCTTTATGTACCATAGGTGCTTTGGCAATACTTGTCCGCAAGCCGGCAAGCTATGTAAGAAGCCTTTTAAGCCAGCGTGGCAAGAAAAGAGTTCTTCTTATAGGTGAGGGAACATATAAGAAGCAGTTTATTAGCGGACTTGCAAAGGAATGCCGCATAACTACGATAGAGACAGGTGCAATGACCGAAGAAGCTAAGCTTAAATATATGAATAGAGGTGTAAATTACAGACAGAAGTATGATGATATGTCTATTGAAGATATATTGAATACAATCGATATAGCTAAATATGCAGATATTATTCTTTGTGATGACAATGCAATGGAGAATATTGAATATCTTAAGGTTATAGGAAGTATATGCAACAGCTTACAAAAGCCCTCAGGAGATAATGCCTCATATAAGCAGATATATTTAAGCTGTAGTGATAACTCAATGAGCCAGCTTATTAAGCAGTATTATGACAGACTTGAGGAGAAGAATTTTGACCTTAATATAATAGATGTCAACAGAATGGCAGTTAATAAAATGTTCAAGGAACATCCAGTATATCAGGTTAATACAGGTGACGATTATGATGTTCATCTTGGTATTATAGGCTTTGGTGAGTTCGGACAGAGTACGCTTATACAGGGGATTAATATGGCAGTGTTATCAGCAGAGTCTGATATATGTATAGATGCATTTGATAAGGATATGAAGTCGATAATCGGTTCATTTATGAAGAATTTCAGTGTAGATGCACTTGATGGCTTAAAGCTTGTAGCTGAAGATGTATTTATAGGTGAGAAAGCAGAATATTATGAGTTGAATTTCCCATTTGGGGAGAATAATGACAGATTTGGAATAGATGGACATATTAAAATAAGATTTTGGGAAACAGATGCTACAACATTACAGTTTAATAAAATATTCAAGAAGTGTAATGCTGATAAGCCTTTTACATATCTTGTAGTTGCTATGGGCGACACACATTCTATGGCTAACACGATTATTGAATTAAAGCAGCTTCTTTATAAGAAGGGCGATAAATGCATTAACATTCCTGTAGTTATAAGAATGAAGGACAGCAACAACATTTCCAAGATATATGATGAGAAGAACTTGTTCACAATTGAACAGAATAGGGATATATTCTCATATGAGTCACTCACAGACCATTATATTGTCGATGAAGCTAAGATGTTTAACCATAGATATAATGTTCTTTATGATGTTATAAGTGAATATAAGAAGCAGGGTAAGGTTCTTAACGATGAGTTTATGTTAAAGATAGAAGATGTGTTATCAGAGGAAGTACTTTCGGTTGAGAGCAGTCAGGCAAAGCTTAATGCAGCCTGGCACAAGATGAGCATATTTGACCGTGAATCAAGTATAGCACAGTCGCTTCATCAGGATATTAAGAAATGGCTTGTATGTGACAAGAAGGCATATACATTTTCTGATAAAGAGGAACTTGAGCGTATAGAGCATAGAAGATGGAATATCTTTATGATTACACACGGCTTTAAATATGAGAAGACTGATAGGAAAGACTTGTATGCCAGGACACATCCTTGCATATCAAAATGGGAAGTGTTAAAGGTTGAAAAGCCTGATACTTTGGAGTATGATTTTACACCATATTATATATTAAGACATACACAGAATAAGTAATTATTGCTAAAATAGCACAATGGCTATTGAGATTGAGTAATATATATAATAGAATGAAATGCATAAGTATATTGTTATTTACTTATGTGAATATGTCAGGATTGGAGGAAATATTATGTATAAGTTTACTAAAGACTGTATGACAGGAATTGAGTCAATTGATAAAGAACACGAACAGCTTTTTAAAATAATTAATGAAGCACAGGCATTATTAGAGGAACAGGCTGTTGATGTTAAGACAGTAAAGAGCATTGTGGCACATCTTGTTGATTATGCCGCGGAGCATTTTGCACACGAGGAAGCATATATGGCGTCAATTAATGACCCTGAACTTATGCGACAGAAGAAGGAACATACAGATTTTGCTAATAAAGTTAAATCAGTGGACTTTGATAATATGACAGATGAGGAGAGCAGGAAGGAATTAGCTGAGCTTGTAAAGTTCCTTGCTAAGTGGCTTTACCACCATATCCTTGGAAGCGATATTATGATTGGAAAGTTAGAGCCTGTTGTTCATAAGACACAGGATTCTAAGAAAGCTGAAAATGTCAGCACGGACAAGAAGGGTATGTTTGAATTTACAGATGAATACAAGACAGATATTGATTTTGTAGATGCAGAGCATAAGAAGTTATTTGAGATTATAGAGCGTACATATGAAGTTATTAATGACTATTATTTACACGATAAGTATGACCATATAGTTTCAATAATTAATGAGTTAAAAGATTATACTAAGCTTCATTTTAAAGATGAGGAGGAGTATATGGAAAAGATAGGATACGAGGGACTAGCAGCTCAGAAGCTTGCACACGAGTCATTTGTTGACAGACTTACAGGGATTAATATGGAAGAAGTTGACGATGGACAGCAGGAGTATCTGTTCGAGCTTATTGATTACCTTCTTGAATGGTTAAAGAACCACATATTAAAGATGGATAAGCAGATTCCAGTAAAGTAGATTGATGGGGCTGTTGCACCAGACATAATTAATACAGTATGAGTTATTTATAAGCTGTTGCTTATTCGCATATTGTGTGAATTGTGGTTTGTGCAGCAGCCCGTTTAGTTTTAATTAATATTATGAGAATTGCGAGAGGTGAATATATGCCAAAGACGATTAATTCAGAAGCTCAGCTTACAACTTTTGAAGCGATAAGTATGATTATGGGTAACAGCATTGGTACAGGAATTATAGCTGTTCCATATCTGGCAACAAGAAACAGTATGTTAGATGTTGTATGGATGGTGGGACTTGCTTATGTGGTAAATGTTATTCTTCATCTTATCATAGCAGAACTCTCTTTTAACAATGGAGGTGTACAGCTTGTTAAAAGCTTTGAAGGAGAGCTTTTTAAGGGGAGAATGAAGAAAGTATTCAGCTGGATAATGTTTGTTGTATATGGACTTGCCATAATGATAGGTGTCAGTGGTAATATTAATGGTGGTGCACAGATATTTGTTAATTGGTTTCATATACCGCTGTGGGTGGCACAGCTTATATATTATCTGATTGCAGGAAGTGTAGTGTTTATTGGAATGAAAGCGGTCGGTATCGCACAGAAATATGCAGTAAGTTTGCTTATGGTTATAGTTGTTATTATGACAGCTGGAACATTTACAAGACCATTAAATGCTTTATATACAGCACCATTTCATATTAATAACCTGCTTGCTTTATATAGTATGGTTGTATTTGCAACATCAGCTAATCAGGCGGTAATACAGGTTGTTAAGGGACTTGATGGCAACCCACATAAGATAAGAAAGTCAATATTTATAGGTTTTGCGTTATCATCAATACTTGTGCTTATCGTTACGCTTACGGTGCTTCTTGGAACTAAGGGAACACTTGATAAGGAATTAGCATATATGCAGTTAGGTGAGAGCATAGGTTCGTGGGCTATGATACTTGCTGGTATATTCTCACTTTTTGCACTGCTTACAACCTTTTGGTCTAACACACTTGCATTAAGAGATGTAGTTCACGAACAGATAGGAATTGGCAACAGAATAAGCTGGGTTATAGCAACTATTCCATGTATATTATTTGCAATATTCGGTGTGAGCAGCTTTATAGTGCTTACAAGAATTATGAGTGGTGTTGTTGTGCTTGTGAGCATAATGCTTGTACTTACCTATGGAAAGTCTAGAAAGAAGGCTGGCAGCAGTCCGATATGCGGTGTTATAGGTACACTCCCATTCCAGATAATTATGGTAATATCGACTATAATATCAGCTGTCGGGGCACTTATACCATTAAGTTGATGAGCAAGACGGTGGTTAAATGTATAACTGGAATAATTAAGAAAATGAAAGGAACATATATATGTATAATTCTCATAATTTTACTAAGATAGATAATGAAACTTTCAATCTTCACATAGATACACATAAAGATTATAAAATTCTACAACTTACAGACCTTCATCTTGGATTTGGAATGTTTTCAGGAAAGAAGGACAAGCTTGCACTTAGTGCGGTGGCTAAGATTATTAAAAAGAGCAGACCGGATTTAATCGTTCTTACGGGTGATTCTATATTTCCTTTTTTTCCCAAGTCTGGAACTATGAATAACGGAAGACAGGCAAGAATTCTTACAGCATTTATGGACAGATTTAAAATCCCATATACACTGTGCTTTGGTAACCACGACTGTGAGCTTGGTGCATTTTGTAATAAGGATGAGCTTGCTGATATATTTGCTGAGGGAAAATATTGTATATTTACTAAAGGTAACAGATATATTTACGGAGTGGGTAATTTCTTTATTAATCTCGTTGATGATAATAATAAAGCTGTGCTTCCACTTGTTATGCTTGACTCTAATATGTATGGTGAAGGAGGCTGGTTCTATAGCGGATTTGATTGTATACACAAGGATCAGACTGAATGGTGTATGAATAAGCTGACCAGCTTTAAAAATGAAGATGAGAATATTAAGGCAATGGCTTTTTTTCATATGCCTGTCAGGGAATTTAAGGAAGCTTATGAGCGTATGAAGCTTGGTGATAATAATATAATATATAAGCACGGAAGTGTTGGCGAGAAGAATGATCATTTTGGAATATCCAAGTTTAAGGGGACATTTTTTAATAGTGCAGTTGAAAACGGCGTAATAAAATGGATGTTTTGTGGACACGACCACTTAAATACATTATCACTTGTGTATAAAGATATACAGCTTACTTATGGAATGTCGATAGATTACCTTGGATACAAGGGTATTGAGAAGCAGTATACGCAAAGAGGCGGAACATTAATTACAAGAAAGAAAGACGGAAGTGTGAGTGTTAAAATGGTTCCTTTAACATCAGTAGTATCAACTAAAGTAAGCGGAGTAAAATAATATAAAGTTGATATGTATTTGTGATGAAATGTATGTTAATATTAATATATTAATGAATAAACGAAGGAATAATTAAAATAATTAATGAGGAGCATTATGAGAACAGGATTTGATAATGACAAATATTTAAAAATTCAGTCAGAACACATTAAAGAAAGAATTGGTAAGTTTGGTGACAAGCTTTATCTTGAATTTGGAGGCAAATTATTTGATGATTACCACGCTTCAAGAGTGCTTCCGGGATTTCAGCCAGACAGCAAGCTTCAGATGCTTATGCAGCTATCAGATGTTGCTGAGATAGTAATCGTAATAAGTGCGGCAGATATTGAGAAGAATAAAGTCCGTGGAGATTTGGGTATTACTTATGATGTAGACGTGCTTAGATTAATTGGCGAATTTGAGAAGAAGGGCTTATATGTAGGAAGTGTTGTTATTACTAAATTTACAGGACAGAATACGGCAGTACAATTCAAGGAAAAGCTTGAAAAGAAGAATATAAAGGTATACCAGCATTATGTTATAGACGGATATCCATCTAATATTCCTATGATTGTAAGTGAAGAAGGTTTTGGAAAGAATGATTATATAGAAACAACAAGACCATTAGTAGTAATTACAGCACCGGGTCCGGGAAGTGGTAAGATGGCTACCTGTCTTTCACAGTTATATCACGAGAATAAGAGAGGAATTAAGGCAGGATATGCTAAATTTGAGACATTTCCAATATGGAATATTCCACTTAAGCACCCTGTCAATCTTGCATATGAGGCAGCTACAGCAGACCTTAATGATGTTAATATGATTGACCCATTCCACCTTGAGGCATATGGAAGTACAGCAGTTAATTATAACCGTGATATAGAGATATATCCTGTTCTTAATGCTATATTAGAGGAAATCTACGGTGAGAATACATATTACAAATCACCTACAGATATGGGTGTTAATATGGCGGGCAACTGTATTATTGATGATGAAGCCTGCTGTGAAGCTTCCAAAATGGAGATTATAAGAAGATATTATGATGCAGTCAACAGAGTGGCAAAGGAAGAAGCTTCTGAGAGCGAAGTATATAAGATTGAGCTTTTAATGAAGCAGGCTAAGATTACAGCAGACGACAGAAAGGTTACTGTTGCAGCTAAGAAGAGAGCAGAGGAGCTTGGTGTTGCGTGTGCCGCTATCGAACTTAATGATGGTACAGTTATTACATCTAAGACTACGGATTTTCTTGGAGCTTCGTCAGCACTTATACTTAATGCACTTAAGTATCTTGCAGGAATCAAGCACGATGAGAAGCTTATAAAGCCAGAATATATTGAGCCAATCCAGAAGCTTAAAGTTAAATATCTTGGTGGCAGAAATCCAAGACTTCATAGTGACGAGATTCTTATTGCACTTGCGATGACATCTGTAGCTAATGAGAATGCCAGAAAAGCATTAGAACAGATACCTGCTCTTAAGGGCTGTCAGGTACATACATCTGTAATGTTATCAGAGGCGGATACCAAGACTTTTAACAGATTAGGAGTTAATCTTACAAGTGAACCAGTAAGAAGCAGTTCTAAATTATATTAATAAGGCAGTGCATTGATTATGCAGAAAGCATTTATTAACGGAAAGATTATAGACGGAAATAAAGATATGTCTGTTGTGAGCGGCAAATGTATAATAACAGCCAATAGCCAATGATATACCAGTTGTGCCTGGCAATGATGTAGGCTGTCGGCTGTATTACAGGAAAATCCGCATATAATTCTAAGTTATATATTAAATATTTTGGCGGCGGCAAGAAGCAGGCTTCCATTACCGGGGAGGTACAAAGGTAAATCTTTGCGGGAGTTCTGCCTGTTGTTGCCGCTTTCTACATAATCATTTTTAGGTGAGTTAATAAGTAACTGTTCTAAGGCAATGTCATCAAGTCCAAGCTTATGAGCAGCCATTGCTATAACAGCAAAATCCCAGCCCCATAATGTTGAATAGTCCCACATATCAATTACCCTCATAAGTGTGTTTCGGTAGATATCTTTATCGACAATATCCTCTGCACCATAGTTATCAAGCATACCATAGATTTGAAGCATAAGAGGGTGGTCAATAGCTTTATTGGTAAATGTATCAGGGCAGTTACTATGCGAAATATAGACACCGTCATTGACGGGAAGTGGTGCTATATGTGTAGCTATGTTGTGCCACCTGTCTGCTTCATCAGTATGTCCTAATTCCAAAGCCCATCTGGCGGCAATTAAAAGACCATATCTGAAATATGCAAGTTCAAATATAGGATTTCTTGTATCCTCAGGAAGATGCCGCTCCTGAACAGGAATTACAGGTGCTTCAATATTGTAAGTATCGGACATTGTGTCATATACAAGATAATCAGCCATAAATACAGCAGTTTCATATACAAGTATCCAGTATTTGTTCATATATGCCGTAACGTCAAAATCATCAGAGGTATTATTATCAATTACCATCTGTAACATATTGATTATATGTGGCTGCTGCCAGACAAGAAGTGGTGCAATCTTTGACGGGCAGTCTGAGCCGGTGTAAGACACCATCTTAGTCCAGCGTGCGCCTTTATAGCCGTTGCGTGAAGCATTTTTCTTAGCTTCATCTAATATATCAATATACCAGTCAAAGCTTCGTGTAAGCAGTTCAGGGTGTCCCCATAAAGGAGCCCACGCCATATGCCAGTAGTGCATTTCAAGGTGCGCCTTGCCATACCAGCTATTGCAGGTAAGACCAGTTTCGGCAGGTGGAATATAGCCACTGTCATTAATCACAAGAAGATACTGCGACAATATTACACGGCGCATAAGCTCTTTATTATCAGAGTTAAGAAACTTTCCAGTTGTCCAGTAGTTGTGCCAGAAATGTCTGCTGTTACCAGCAATTGTGTCGTATGTGGCAGGTGTGCGTATTGATTTATTGAAATTAACGGACATATTAAGTTCATCATCAGTAGTTGTAATATTATAGCTGTGTATACCGTTAGATTTAATAGTGGCAGCAGCAGAGTTATTACATTTATTAATAGTAACATTAGAATCAGATGTAATTATACTATTATTGGCAGTATGCTGTGAGGTGTCAGTTCCATTTATATTAAAATTGACATAGTAAGCGGTATCATCTATCTGCCGGTGTATATGGGAAGCGTTAAGAAAGTCGCTGTGCCCGTTAGTGTTATTCCAGTCTGAACCTGTCATATCACAGGAAGCGTATGGAAAGGCAATATTAATGCTAAGTCCGCACTGCAAAAGACCTGAGCTTATATGAAATGCAACGGTGTCAGAATTATCATCGCATACTGTGTATACAGTTACGAGATTATCACTAATAGCATTGGTATTTATATTATCAGCGGTAATATTATTAAGTGTACTAGCATTGTTATGCCTGTTAACATTAAGCCTGAAAATGCTTTTAAGAATACCAGTTGTTATATCTAATGTCTGATTTATACAATAAATGCTGTCGGCTTGAATAGGCTCATTATGAAAATAAAGTCCGATTTTTGCAAGATTGAACTTATGAGGGTTCTGTCTTACCCAGTCGTAGGCGGCTTCATTGCCCTCGTATTTTACACGTGGATAAGTGACAGTTCGTTTGCAGTAATTGTAAGGTGTCATTCTGACATCATCTAAAGTGTAGAAGCCTTTTTCATTATCGGCTTTCTTAGTATGCCAGCCCCATTCAGCCATTGTGCAGAGTGGAGTTTCTGTTAAATATTCCTCATATAAAGTCTGCATACCTGTAATATCGGCAGTATAGCAGAACCGTCCATTACCAACTGATAGTGGAGATTGTGGGTTAATATCTGTTAAATGTGGATTAAAGCTGGCAATTATATCAAGTCTGTTAATAAGTTTATTGTCTGTATTAGTAGTCACAGTGCCCTGTCTGGCATCTGGGTGCTGTGCATTGCAGTATGTATGTGTATTATTCATAGCCACCTCGTATCTGTAAGTTGTATACTCAAGAATTAATTAATACAAGTATAGCACATATAATAATTAAATTATGGCAAAATGATATTTGTTAACTTATGAATAACAGATTTATTTATCATTATATGGAATTATGATAGTAATGTTTATTGGAAGTCTGGAGATATAATTGACTGGTGCTTATTGATAATTAATTATTAAGATAGAATAATAGGCGATTATATGTTAATATTAAAGTAATAGTCAGAATGTGTTACGGGCTTTTGCACAGGATTGAATAATAGAGTAATTATTCAGACAGCAGATAATATTGCAATAGATATTAAGAAAGGGATATGTGATGGATTCAAAAGAGGTATTAAAGGAATATTTTGGATATGATTCCTTTAGGGCTGGGCAGGAAGATATTATTAATGCAATCTTAGAAAAGAAAGATGTGCTTGCGATAATGCCGACAGGAGCAGGAAAGTCGCTTTGTTATCAAGTGCCAGCTATGATGCTTTCAGGAATTACAGTAGTAATATCCCCATTGATTTCACTTATGCAGGATCAGGTGAAATCACTTAACGATGTCGGAATTAATGCGGCATATGTCAACTCCACGCTTTCAGAAAGTGAGATAGACGGTACATTAAATATGGTACTTAATGGCATATACAAGATTATATATATTGCACCAGAAAGGCTTGAAAGTGCGAAGTTCTGTGAGTTCTCCAAGCAGGCAGATATATCAATGGTGACGGTTGATGAGGCACATTGTATATCACAGTGGGGACAGGATTTCAGACCGAGCTATGTAAAGATAGTTGATTATATAAACAGCCTTCCAGAAAGACCGGTTGTCAGTGCATTTACAGCGACAGCAACCAATGAAGTAAAGACGGATATAGAGTGTATATTAAGGCTTGATAATCCTAAGGTTGTAATTACTGGCTTTGACAGGAAAAATCTTTACTACAGCGTAGAGCATATAAGCGGCAAGAATAAGGACAGGTATATAAGCAATTATGTTAAAGAGCATATTGATGAGAGTGGAATTATCTACTGCGCAACAAGGAAAAATGTGGACACTTTATATGAAACCTTAAGCAGTATGGGGATAAGTGTCACAAGATACCACGCGGGACTTAGCAATGAAGAAAGAAAAAGAAATCAGGACGATTTCATATATGACAGGTCATTGGTGGTCGTTGCTACTAATGCATTTGGAATGGGAATAGATAAGTCAAATGTAAGATATGTAATTCATTATAATATGCCACAGAGTATGGAGAATTATTATCAGGAGGCAGGAAGAGCCGGCAGAGATGGAGAGGACTCACAGTGTATAATGCTGTTTTCTGCACAGGATGTGATAATAGATAAGTTCCTTCTTGATAAGAAAGAATTTGAAGGCGTTGAATATGAGGATATAGACGTTATTAAACAGCGTGACCTGCATAGATTGTATGTAATGGAGGGGTATTGCAAGACAACGGGCTGTTTAAGAAATTACATACTTAATTATTTTGGAGAAAATGTAACCGGAGTATGTGGTAATTGCGGCAACTGCAATAGTGAATATGAAGAAATTGATATGACAGCACAGGCAAAATGGGTCATTAACTGTATAGCAGAAACCAAGGGAAGATTTGGACAGGGCATAGTTATAGGAACTCTGCTTGGAGCTAACAGAGCAAGGCTTAAAGAGGTTGGAGCTGTTAATTATAAATCATATGGAAAGCTTGCAGGAATGAAAGAAGCTGAGTTAAGACCGCTTATAGCCAAGCTTATATCAGACGGTTATATAATACAGACACAGGATGAATACAGTGTCCTTAAAATGGGAGATATAACACCTTTAAAGCAGGAAAATGCACATATATATCTAAAGCGTATGAAAGAGTTCGAGGAAGTGAAAAATGCAAAGCTTGTCGGTAAGACAAGAAGCACAGGCAGTTCTTATGAGGCTGATGATGAAACTTTTCTATCAGGTTCAGGAAAGAAAGGCAGAAAGCAGACAGGCAAAGCAGGTAAAAGAAGCAGTTCATCAACAGGAAAGAAGAGTACAGATTCACTTACAAGTGCAGGTTATGAGTTATTTGAACGCTTAAAGGCATTGCGAATGATAATAGCAAGGGAAGAAGGTATGCCTCCATATATTGTATTTAGTGATAAGACACTTATAGATATGTGTGAGAAGCTTCCTTTAAGTGCAGAAGCAATGCTTGAGGTATCAGGTGTAGGACAGAATAAACTGATGAAATATGGACAGAGATTTGTAAATGAGATAGATACATTTGTTAAAGAACATAAAGGAATGGCAGCAACAATTAATTAGAAAAAGTGTGCATAGGAACAGTCAGGTTATATAGAATAATGCACAGAAAAGAGGATTATTATGACAAAGATAGTGGCAGTAGCAGGTAAGGGCGGCGTTGGAAAGACTTCGCTTGCAGGAGCATTTGTTAAAGTGCTTGTAGAGAAATATCCAGATAAGAAGATACTGGCGATTGATGCTGACCCTGCAGTTGGACTTTCTACAGTGCTTAACATAGAAGTGGACAAGACAATAGATGACATAAGAAAAGAAGTTATTAAAAATGTAGAGGACGGCGATACCAAGTCAGCAGTTGAACTGTTAGGTGAGGCGAAGTATGAGATATATGATGCAATTAAAGAACAGGACGGCTACGCATTTATAGCGATAGGAAGACCGGAAACGGCTGGTTGTTACTGCCGGATTAATTCATATCTTAAAGAGGTGATAACACTTCTTTCTGAGCAGTTTGATTATGTGGTTATAGACGGCGAGGCTGGAATTGAGCAGATTAACAGGCGTGTTATGGAAAAGGTTACACATCTTGTGCTTGTAACAGATGCAAGCAAGAAAGGCTGTCAGGTAGTTAAGACTATTAAAAATGTTGCAGATGAGCTTGTTATGTATGAGAAAGCTGGAGTTATAGCTAACCGCATACCGGATAAGAAAGTGATAGAGCTTATGGATATAGGTGGGATTCCATTATTATCTGTAATTGAAAATGATATGAAACTGGCAGAGGCAGATATTAAGGGCGAGAATATACTTACACTTTCAGATGATGACAGAATTGTTGCAGGGGCAGCAGAGGCACTTTGCAATATTGGTTTGATATAGTATTGGAGGAACATTTTTGAAGGATTTACAGCATTTATATTATTTTGAGAAACTATTAGAGGAGGTCAATAATGACCTTGTAAGAGAAGCACAGAATAAAGGCAGTATTGCAATTGGAGCAGTCTGTTTTCAAATTCCAGAGCCACTAATTAATCTTCCTGGCTGTTTCTCGGTAAGACTTAGAGCACCAAGAACAGGTTCTATAGAGATGGGTACATATTATATGAGCAGTATGCTTTGTGAGGGCTGTCGTGCCATACTTGAAAGAGCAATCGAGGGAGGTTTTGAATTTCTTGACTGCATAATAGCACCTGATGCGTGTGCACAGATGAACAGGTGTGTTGAGAATATAGAAAGACAGAATTTATGTTCTAAGGAAAAGTTTTTTGTGGAATATTCAGATGTTCCTATGAAGGACGATGAAACTGCCTTAAGACATTATGTAAGGCAGATGAGGGAACATGTATTAGAGCCGCTTAACAAGGTGTATGGAATTGATATATCAGATGAAGCATTAAGAAAGTCAGTTGATTTGCAGAATAAGATAAGCAGGCTTATAACACAGATTGGCGACTACAGAAAAGAAGATAATCCAAGAATAACAGGATATGAATTTGCAGTGCTATGCCTTGCAACATATTGCTGTCCTAAAGAGGCACTTGTTGAAAAGCTGGAGGATACGCTTAAGGAGTTGGGCACAAGACAGCCGGATGATAAGAAAAATTACAGGGCAAAGGTTGTTATGGTAGGTTCTGAGATTGATAATCCAGAGCTTATAAAGCTATGTGAGGAGGCTGGTGCGTTAGTTGTTGCTGACAGGTTCTGCTTTGGTTCACTTCCGGGAAGAAGCGAGATTATTCTTAATGACACGGAAGATGTACTTATGCAGATATGCAGACAGTATATGCACTGGGGCAAATGTCCACGTTATATGAATACAGATAAGATTAAGGAACGTCAGGAATATGTAGACAGCATTGCCAAAGAATACAAGGCAGATGGGCTTATATACCAGCAGATAAAGTTCTGCGATTACTGGGGATATGAGAGAGCTTCGGCATTTCATATTATGCGTGAAGAGTACGGATATCCGGTGTTATCAATTGACAGGCCTTATGTAGCAGGTAATTCGGGACAGATAAGGACACGAATACAAGCATTTGTTGAGAGCCTTGAGATTAAGAAGCTTAAAAAATAATAAATGAATAATAAGATGTAAATGTATGGCTGAAAGAATACATTTAAGAAATTAACAATAAAAATACAGATATACAGATAAGAAAGGATTAGCTATGTCAGGTAAACTTGGAAGTGAGCCGCTTGGTAAGTTCTATACTGGTAAGAAACCTAAGAAAAGACGTGAATGGAGAGGTTTCAAAGATACATGGTATGACTATGTAAGATGGCTTGGATATTGGAAAACTTTGATTACATTTATAATAAAACCTAATAATATAAAAGGCTTTTTCAGATACCGCTGGATGCTTAATTATCTTGCACTGCCTGATTTTATGGACAGGCATACAGAAGGAATGAGAGGCTTACAGCTTCGTATGGCACATCAGGCACTGGGACTTATTGTTACAGATATATGTGGCATGCTTGGACAGATATTTAGGGCAGACCCTGCAATTGGTAATGATAAGGAGCTTAATAAGAAGATAGTTCTTTTTGATGAGAATATGATGAGTACCCTTATGGGTGGATTTCCTAATCTTGTGTGGCTTTCAGTTGAGGTTCCAGCTGTGTATACAAGCTCAATGATGTCGCAGAATGGAGTTAGCTATTATGTTGATGTAACACACGAATATGGAGTTCCGACAGATGTATGTCCTATGCCGGCGGCAGAGCTTGGAGTTGCACTTGCAGATGATTTTCCGCTTATTGGCTGTTGTGCTGTACAGTGTAATACAACCTGTGATGGAAGTCTTATGGGAAATGGAATTGAGGCACGCTCATTTAAGATTCCAACATTCCGGCTTGCTGTCCCTATAAGGCACAGACAGGAAAGCGTGCAGGAATATGCGGCAGAAGAAGTTGTCAATGCAATACATTTTATTGAGGAGCAGACAGGAGAAAAGTTTAACTGGGATGCTTTCTTTAAGAGTATGAAAAGGTTCAATGCAGAGACAGAAGAATTCCTTGAATGGATGGAAATCTCAAAGACTGACTATCCGCAGGTTATGGGTGTTACACTTGCACTTTACAGATATGGTGTATATCAGGCGGCAGGCGGAAGAAACCAGGCATTTCTTGATATGGATAAGAAGCTCACAAGAATGGCTATGGAAGGCTATAAGAAGAAAGAACTTGCGGCTAGGGAATACCGCCATCGTGCTATGACGTGGGGCGTTCAGGCAGCATATTATACAGCACTTCCAATATGGCTGCTTAACTGTTGGGGTATAGTTACAATAACCGATATGTTAAGTATGGTATCAACAGAAATGGTCAATACAGAGGATAAACATCAGGCAATGCTTGACCTTGCATATCTGTATGAGAATATGATTATGCGTAATCGTTCTAATGGCGGTTATGAAACAGGTGTTGAAGCGTTATGGCGTTATTGTGAGATGTTTAATATAGATATAGTTATTATGTATGTACATATGGGCTGTAAATCAATGTCAGGATATCACGGTTTATTTGAGGAAGAAGCAAGAAAGCACGGCGTACATCTTATATGGGTAACACATAATCTTATGTGTCCTGAGGACGGCAGTAGAAGAGATATGCGAACAGAAATCAACAGATATATGAGAACTGTATTTTGTGAAGAGCCGCTTGACCCTACATTGGAAGATTTTGATGACTCACAGAACTGGTAAGAATACATAAAAGCAAGAGAGGAAAATAATATGGCTAAATATTATGGCGGTTGTGATGCAGGAAGCACTTACACCAAATGCGTTATATTAGATGAAACAGGAAAAATAGCAGCAAATGTCACTAAAAGAAGCAGAATTAATCCAGTGCTTAGTGCTAAAGACAGCTTAGATGAGGCTGTAGCTTTAGTAGACGGGCTTAATAGTGCAGATGAACTTGATTATCTTATTGGAACAGGCTATGGACGTAATAAAGTACCATTTGCAGATGAGAATATATCAGAGATAAGCTGTCATGCTATGGGAGTTCACATTGCCGCACCAGATGTAAAGGCGATAATAGATATCGGTGGGCAGGACGTTAAGGGTATCGCTATAGATACAGATGGAACAGTGCTTAATTTCTCAATGAATGATAAATGTGCGGCTGGTACAGGAAGATTTTTTGAGTCAATGGCAAGGGCATTTGAGATGAGCCTTGATGAGTTCTCCAAGCTTTCTTTAGCAGCTAAAAATGTTATTCCTATAACAGCACAATGTGCTGTATTTGCAGAGAGTGAGGTAATCTCACTTGTAGGAGAAGGAAAGCCAATGGAGGAGATAGCCGCAGGAATTGAACTTTCAGTAGCAAAGAGATGTTTTGTAATGGCTAAGAAGGCAGGAGTTGTTGACTCAGTTACACTTACAGGCGGCTGTGCCAAGAATGATGGCTTAAAGCAGGCTATAGAGAAGGTATTAAAGGTTAAGGCTGTAGAACTGCCTATAGACCCACAGCTTATGGGTGCTTTAGGAGCGGCTGAATATGCCAGACAGAAAGGGATGGCCAGATGATAATATTAAAGATAATTGTAATAGTAGCGATTGTTATTGCAGTGCTGTTTATACTCAGCCTTTTTATATATTTCTTTAATCTTGATATGAAATTTGCCTCTAAGCTTATAAAGCCGCTTACGGCATATTATAACTGGTCAAAGAACAGACGTGAGGCAGATAAGAAGAATAAATGAGTATGAAGTTATATGACAAAGATATAGCCTGTGTAATGCAGGATATAAATGCATATGGAGAGTGCAGAAGGCTTGATAATAATGCACACTGGAAGATGAATGATAAAGAAAAGCTTGTGCTAAGAAGTGATATGGCATACGAGCTTGGCGGCGGAATGAATGAGGCGGTGAGTGCATTGGCATTTACTACGGATAAAGCTGTCGTTGATACAGACGGAGTGTATCTTATAGGTGATGATATGACAAGTATTGACAAAGATATACCATATGCAAGACTTACATTTATAAGGCTTAAGGAAAATGTGCTTGATGACACTAAAAAAGATGCATTATATGCAGTTATGAGAGCTGTCGATTATGTAAGATACAATACATATCCGGACGGATTTATGATGAGAATATCATCAGTTAAAGAAAGAGAGCCGGTAAGAATATCAAAGGAAGCTGTAAATAGTAATATAAGCTTTTCTAATATAGGTTCAGAGCTTATAAGGGCTTATAAGACAAGAGAAGAAGTTGAGGCTGTAAAGATATACTTTATTACATCAGATAGTGCAGATTATAAAATGCTTAAGCAATTTGCAGGCAGATGTGAGCAGATAACGGATTCACTTAACCATATATTCAATGGGCTGGTTATGGATTGTTCAACGTGTTCAAGCAGGGAGTTATGTGATGAAATAGAGGATTTAAGAAAGTTTCATAACAGTATTTGATATTTTGCATCGATGAATATTATCCTTTCATTGATTACTCTAATTGTAAATGTTAATATTAAATATAGAAGGAAATAACAATAATAATAGTAAACAATTGTATATAATGGTATACAATCGGTGTTTATGCAGTCAAAATGATAAAGCCCAGAACAGGCAGAATGGAGGAAGAATGTATAGAGAAGATTATAAGGTAACAGTTCCCCAGTTTAAAAGACTTGAGGTATTATTAAGTGATTGTGGAGCAATAAGCGGAAAGCTTGATATTGAAACAGGAAGACATAATGCCCGAGTAATTAATAATAAGGTAAAAGAACTCTCAGAAAATGGTGGTGGTACAATTGTAATTCCTAAAGGAATATGGGCAAGTGCACCAATTCGTCTTTTATCAGATGTAAGCATAAGAATTGAAAGCCAGGGACTTCTTAAGTTCATAAAATCCAAAGAAGATTATCCTTTAATTATAACTAATTATGAGGGACAGCCATGCATAAGAACTGTATCACCTATTACAGCAGAGAATGCGGTAAATGTTGCAATTACAGGTATGGGTATGGTTGACGGAAGTGGTGATGAATGGCGTCCGGTTAAGAAGTTCAAGGTAACAGATAAACAGTGGGAACAGCTTCTAAAAAAGAGTGATAACGTATTTGAAACTAAAGAAACACAGATATGGATGCCTACTAAATCAAGCCTTCTTGGTAATGAGAAGAATATCCAGTCAGATAAAGATGAAGCTTTAGAAGAAGCAAGAGATTATTATGATTTCTACAGACCAGTAATGGTGAGCCTGCGTCATTGTACTAACGTACTTTTAAGTGGTGTAACATTTATGAATTCACCAGCCTGGAATATACATCCATTTTTCTGCGAGAATGTCACAATTGACAATATTAAGGTACGCAATCCTTACTATGCACAGAATGGTGATGGCATTGATGTAGAGTCTTGTACTAATGTACATATCCACCACAGTGTATTTGAGACAGGTGATGATGCAATATGTATCAAAGCAGGCAAGAATGCAATCGCAAGAACAATAGATGGACCTTGCAGTAATATATATATACACGATTGTGTTGTTAATGAAGGACATGGTGGTTTTGTAATCGGAAGTGAAATGTCAAGAGGTGTTAAGGATATACTTGTTGAGAACTGCACATTTATAGGTACGGATGTAGGTGTAAGAATGAAGAGTGCACTAGGCAGAGGCGGTGTGGTTGAGAATATCACAATACGCAATATCGATATGGTTAATATAAAGGGTGAGGCAGTTATACTTACTATGGGTTATGTACTCAACCTGCTTAACCGTAATGAAACAATAGCTATGGATAATGAAGAAGATGTTCCATACTTCAGAAATATTGATATGGATGGCATTGTGTGTACAGACTGTAAGGAATTCGCTAAAATTGAACCTTTAAACGGCCGTCCAGACACGATTAAGGATGTAGTTATTAATAAACAGAAGTTCTGCTAACAAAATGTATTAATGTCTTTCTGATTATTAACAGCTGCTATGTGCCGGTGATGCACACTCACTTGAAGCTGTAGTATGTCGTAAGCGGATATGCTCGGTGTTAGGATGTGTGATGCACATTCTTGTTTATATATAGAAAGAGGATAAAGTTGTGAAAAATAATAAATATGAAATAGATATGTGTAATGGTACATTAATGGATAAGTTGATTTCATTTGCACTTCCATTAATGCTTTCAGGTATGTTACAGCTTATGTTTAATGCTGTAGATATAATTGTTGTTGGAAGATTTACAGGCAGTACTGCACTTGCCGCTGTAGGCTCGACAACGGCACTGATTAGTACGTTTACCAATCTTTTTATAGGCGTTTCACTGGGAGCAAATGTACTTGCGGCAAGATTTTATGCAACAGGCAAAGCTAAAGAAATGTCGGAGACAGTCCATACAGCCATAGCACTTGCGGCAATAAGCGGTGTTGTTATGTGTATTATTGGCATTGCTGCCGCAAGAGAGGCACTTGTCCTTATTGACACACCAGATGATGTAATTGGTCAGGCAGCACTGTATTTAAGACTGTATTTTTGTGGTATGCCATTTTTTATGCTTTATAACTATGGAGCGGCAATATTAAGGGCAGTAGGTGACACGAAAAGACCACTTATGTATCTTATAATAGCAGGTTCTACCAATGCGGTTTTAGACCTTGTGCTTGTGATAATATTTAAAATGGGCATTGCAGGTGTTGCTATAGGAACAGTTACTTCACAGCTTATATCGTGTATTCTTGTAATAAGATGCCTTATGACAACAGAGTCAGATTACAAGTTAAGAATAAGGGATTTAAGAATAAGAAAATATTACCTTTTACAGATACTAAGTGTAGGACTTCCAGCAGGAATACAGAGTACTGTTATTAACTTTTCAAATGTATTGCTTCAGTCATCAGTTAATTCATTTGGCGAGATAGCAATGGCAGGTTATACAGCCGCTAATAATATACTTGGCTTTCTTTATGTGTCTGTCAACTCAATAACGCAGGCGTGTATGAGCTTTACGAGCCAGAATTACGGCGTTAGAAAATTCAAGCGAATGGATAAGGTGTTAATTGACTGTATGATACTTTCGGTTATAGTGTCAGTAGTTATCGGTGGTGGTTCATACATTTTAGGACGCCAGATACTTGGTATATACACGAACCAGAGTGAGGTTATAGAGTGTGGTATGGAGATACTTTCAATATCGACAATACCATATTTTCTGTGTGGCATTATGGATATGCTTCCAGGAGCTATGCGTGGAGTGGGTTATTCAGCAGTTCCTATGGTCCTTTCAATTGTAGGTACAGTTGGGACAAGACTTGTGTGGATATATGGTGTATTCCCAAGCCATAGAAGTCTGTATGAGTTATTCATATCGTATCCAGCTTCGTGGTTTATAACAATTGTAATGCAGGCAATATGTCTTGTATTTGTAAGAAAAAAGGTAAGAAGCAAAGAATGATTATACAATATATAATCAATGATGGATTAAATTACAAGAAGTGAGGGTTAGTATGTATACAAAGGAAGATTTAAAAGAATATTTAAAGGCTATGGGGCTTACAGGAAAAGAAACAATACTTGTTCATTCTTCAATGAAATCCATAGGGGAAGTAGAAGGCAGGGCAGATACAGTGCTTGATGCCCTTATAGAATATTTTAAGGATGGACTTTTACTGCTTCCAACCCATACATGGAAAAATATTAACGAGGACAATCCAGTATACGACCCAGCGGTCACGCCGTCCTGTGTTGGGATACTTACTAATCTGTTTCTTAAAAGAGATGGGGTAATACGTTCACTTCACCCAACACACAGTATGGCAGGAATAGGTGTAAATGCCAAAGAATATCTTGCAGGTGAAGAGCACAATAACACACCTTGTACACCGGGCGGCTGTTATGACCGCTTAAAAGACTGTGGTGCAAAGATACTTCTTATAGGAGTTGGCAATGAGCGTAATACATACATTCACAGCGTTGAAGAAGTGCTTAACATACCTAACAGACTGTCAGACAAACCAATGAAACTACAGATAATTATGCCAGATAAATCTATAAAGACAGTATATGTAAGAAAGCATTACAATGCTGCCCAGCCACACATATCAGAAGACTTTGTAAAGCTTGACCAGGCATTATTAGAATGTAATGCAATGACCAGAGTGAAATTCGCAGATGCCGACAGCCTCCTGTGCGATGCCAGCCAAATCTTTAAAGTGGTAAGGCACATACTGTCCCCAGCACCCGAATGTATAGTAACAAGCCCAATCGAAAAGTCCCAGTGGCAGGACTTTACAGATTAACCAAATAAAAATATCTTTTTATAATTTATAACCATAAATGATATTGTCATTGTTGAAAAATGCCTTGTTATAGTTTTTGGCTATAACAAGGCATAAAATATATCAATTTTACAATCCCTCAATAATAATATACAATAATCCCACAAACATACAATAATTATATGTAAATGCTGATTGAAAGTTGAATAAGTCATTTGAACCTATTCATTGTAATTCAATTCAACTGTAATGCAATTTGTAACTGTAATGCAATTCAAAAGCAATAAATTTATATAATATTGGAGGCATACCATATGAAGCAGATATTATGTTTTGGAGATTCCAATACCTGGGGACTTATCCCTAAGACTAAACAGCGTTACCCTTGGGGAGTAAGATGGACAAGTATTTTAGATAATGAACTTAACAGACATTTTAATAATGAATACCGTGTGATAGAGGAAGGATTGTGCGGAAGAACAACAGTATTTGACGACCCATTAAGAGATGGCCGCAATTCATTCAAACTCCTTCCAACAATATTAGAGTCGCACAATCCAGTAACGGATGTGATTATAATGTTAGGAACTAATGACTGCAAGACAGTATACAACGCTTCGGCAGAGGTTATCGGACAGGGGGTGGAGAGATTAATTAATCAGGTAAAGAGCTGCCTTCCACACAGCAGAATACTTCTTGTATCACCAATACATCTTGGAAAAGGCGTGTGGGAGCAGGATTATGACCCAGAGTTCTCAGAAGCTTCTGTTGAAGTATCTAAGAAGCTTGCAGGTGTATACAGCAAAATTGCAGAAAAAGAATCAATAGATTTCTTATCAGCCTCAGATGCAGCCAAGCCAAGCGAAATAGACAGGGAACACTTAAACGAACAGGGACATAAAGAACTTGCAAGAAACATATTAAGGTGGTTTGACATTTAAAAATACATAATGTTATAATACCATAGCCTTGAGTATAACAATAACAAAGGCTGTCAGCTACAATTAATTTATAAAACATATGTGGATTTTTCTAGTTAAATCTATTTTTCGCCACATAGCTGTTAATTACAGCTATGTGGCTATTTTTGTGTAATAGGGAATTCTATCGTAATTCCCTATTACACAAAAGGCACTATGTGCCAATAATGCACACTCGTGCGAAGATGTAATTGGTCGCAAGCGACCGAACTCGGCACAGGAATGTGTTTAGCACATTCCTTTTTATGAAATAGGGAATTTACCACAATAAGATTAAGGAGATAAGTATGGATCAGGCTTATATGAAGAAAGAAAACGTATTAAAACTTCTGATAACTATGGCACTTCCAATGGTTATATCAATGCTTGTAAATTCACTTTACAACATTGTAGACAGCTTCTTCGTAGCACAGATAAGCGAAGATGCGATGACTGCCATATCACTTGTATTTCCAATGCAGAATTTTATTAATTCGGTAATGATAGGCTTTGGAATAGGAATAAATTCAGTAATATCATTTTATATGGGTGCACAGGATAAGGCACAGGCAGACAAAGCTGCAAGTCAGGGAATATTACTTGCGACAATACACGGAATAGTGATGACAGCAGGATGTATTATGCTTATAAAGCCATTCCTTTGTATGTTTACTAATGACAGCAGTATTGTAGAATTAGGACTTCAATACTCATATATAGCATTTGCATTTTCAACAATACTTGCATGGCAGCTGGTGTTTGAAAAGACATTTCAGGCTGTTGGAAGAATGACAGCATCAATGACGGCAATGCTTGGTGGCTGTATAACTAATATCGTGCTTGACCCGATGCTTATATTCGGAATAGGAATATTCCCTGCTCTTGGAATAAGAGGAGCGGCAATTGCCACAGGAATAGGACAGACAGTAAGCCTTCTTGTGTATGTTATCATATATATACTACGACCTATGCCAGTTCGTTTTACAAGAAAATGTATGAAGCCAGAGAAAACATTATGTCTGAAAATGTATTCGGTCGGCATACCAGCCAGTCTTAATATGGCACTTCCTTCATTGTTAATATCAGCACTTAATGTAATACTAGCAGCATTTTCACAGACATATGTATTCGTGCTTGGTGTATATTACAAGTTACAGACATTTCTTTATCTGCCTGCCAATGGAGTTGTTCAGGGAATGAGACCATTAATCGGATATAATTATGGTGCAGGAGAGCATAAGAGGGTTAAGAAAATATATTCGACAGCCACAATAATAGTATTAATAATTATGTGTGCTGGAACAGCTATATGCCTTGAAATACCAGATAAGCTTATAGGCTTATTCACAACTAATGCAAATACAATTAGTGCCGGTGCCAAGGCACTTAGAATAATCAGTGCAGGCTTTATCGTATCGTCAGTATCTGTAACAGCCTCTGGTGCACTGGAAGGATTGGGAAAAGGACTTCCATCACTCGTAATATCAGTATTCAGATATGTAGTTATTATAATTCCAGTTGCATTTATTCTTTCAAGGATATATGAAGTTAATGGAGTGTGGTGGTCATTTGGAGTTACTGAGTTGGTAACTGCATTTATATCGTATATAATCTATAAAAAGGCGACACATCATCATTAAATGTAATCAGACATATAAGGTATCTTATGAAACAGCAGGTCATCAATACAGATTTGAGGTAAAGTCAATAATATGGTTTATGTAAATTTAATTATTGGATTTGTATAATTGCTTTATTTTGAAGAATAATGGTTGTATAATAAAAAATACAATGTACAATATTATATAAAAGATATTAATTGTAATTATATGGAGAGTGAAGATAATATAATTGGTATACAATAAAATATATAAATTGCGAATAAAAGAGGAGGCTTAATATATGTGTACAGCAGTTACTTATAAGACTAAAGATTTCTATTTTGGAAGAACTCTTGATTATGAGTTCTCATATGGTGAAGAGATAACAGTTACACCAAGGAATTATATATTTGATTTCAGGCATATAGGACAGCTTAAAAGCCATTATGCAATAATTGGTATGGCATTTGTGTCAGAAGGATACCCACTTTATTATGATGCAGTTAATGAAAAGGGTCTTGGAATGGCTGGACTTAACTTTGTTGGCAATGCGGCATATAAAGCATCAGTATGTGGTGAGAAGGATGTAGCACAGTTTGAGTTCATACCTTGGATATTAAGCCAGTGTGCGACAGTCAGCGAAGCTAGAGCTAAGCTTGATGGAATTAATCTTACAGGAACACCATTTGGCAGCCAGCTTCCAGCGGCACAGCTTCACTGGATAATTGCAGATAAAGATGAAGCAATCACAGTTGAGTCGATGAAAGACGGACTTCATATATATGACAATCCGGTCGGAGTGCTTACTAACAATCCTCCATTTGATATGCAGATGTTTGCACTTAATAATTATGCAGGACTTTCAAGCAGACAGCCAGATAATACATTTGCAGACAAGCTTAAGTTAAATACTTACAGCCGTGGAATGGGAGCTATGGGACTTCCGGGAGATTTATCAAGCCAGTCACGTTTTGTAAGAGCAGCATTTACCAAGCTTAACGCAATGTCAAGTGATACAGAGGAAGAAAGTGTAAGCCAGTTCTTTCATATACTAGGTTCGGTAGAACAGCAGAGAGGCTGTTGTGAGGTGTCTGACGGAAAGTATGAGATTACTATTTATACATCCTGCTGTAATGCGGCAAAGGGAATATATTATTACACAACATATGATAATCATCAGATAACAGCAGTAGATATGCACAAGGAAAATCTGGACGGAACAGAGCTTATAAGATATCCAATTATTACCAAGGGTGAAGTAAGATGGCAGAATAGATAGAATATGTCAGAATAATAGTGATGGAGAGATAAGGCGATGGAATGTACTGATAAGTATGATTTTGATACACCAATAGATAGAACTAATACACAGTCCTTGAAATGGGACGTTGCAGAAAATGAGCTTCCTATGTGGGTTGCAGATATGGATTTTAAGACAGCACCAGAGATAATTGAGGCTGTTAATAAGAGAGCAGCACACGGAGTATTTGGATATTCAATAATACCGGAAAGCTGGAATAAGGCTGTAGCCAGCTGGTGGTCAAGAAGACATAACTGGGACATTGATAAAGACTGGATTGTGTTTAGCACAGGAGTTATACCAGCAGTGTCAAGCATAGTAAGAAAGCTTACAACACCTAACGAGAATGTTGTTATACAGACACCTGTTTATAATATATTTTTTAATTCGATAATCAATAATGGAAGAAGGGTTCTTGAGAACCCATTAAAGTATGAGAATGGTGAATATAGCATTGACTGGGAAGACCTAAAGAATAAGCTGTCTGATCCACAGACAAGTCTTATGATATTATGCAATCCACAAAATCCATCAGGAAAGATATGGAGCAGGGAAGATTTATCAAGGATAGGGGAGCTGTGTGCAAGGTATTATGTAACAGTGGTATCTGATGAAATTCACTGTGATCTTACTGACCCAGGAAAGGAATATATTCCATTTGCTTCTGTATCAGATGTATGCAGGGATATAAGCATAACCTGTGTTGCACCTACTAAGACATTTAATATTGCAGGACTACAGACAGCAGCTGTCATTGTGCCACATAAGAATTTAAGGCATAAGGTGTGGAGAGCACTTAATACTGATGAGGTTGCAGAGCCTAACGCATTTGCGGTATGGGCAGCAGAAGCAGCTTATAATTATGGTGATAAATGGCTTGATGAATTGAGAGGTTACATTTATAATAATAAAAGAATAGTTAACGAGTATGTCAATGACAATATTACATCAATAAAGGTTGTGCAATCAGAGGCAACATATCTTTTATGGCTGGATTGTTCAGCAATTACTGATAATAGCAGTGAATTAGCGGCATATATAAGAAACAGGACAGGGTTATATCTGTCAGCAGGCAATGTGTATGGCGGTAATGGAAATCAATTTTTAAGATTAAATATTGCGTGTCCTAAGGTAGTGCTTATGGACGGACTTAAAAGACTTGAAGAAGGTATCAGGCTGGCTGTGAATTAACAGGTTGTTAAGCTGGCAGTTGATTAACTTTGTAAGAATATACTAGCTGATAATTAATGGGGTAATATATGGAAAATGGAAGTTTGCAATACGAAAATCAAATATTAAAGTCAGAGCTTGAGGCAGAACATTTTATTCTTACACAGATGGCAGAGCTTGGAAAGGTAAGAAATGTACAGGAATGTCAGGTGGCGATAAATAATCTTCTTGAAAAAATCGGACATTTTACGAAAGCTGACAGAGCATATATAGTTGATGAAAAAGATGGTTTTTATTATAACACATATGAGTGGTGTAATGAAGGTATTGAACCACAGATTAATGAACTTCAGAATTTGAGAGCAGAGGATATGCCGTATTGGATATCAAAGCTTTCAAGTGGTGAGAGTATATTTATTGAAGATTTGGAAAATGTAAAAGAGGCTATGCCTGTTGAATATGAAATATTAAAGCCTCAGAATATAAATACACTTATAGTGTTTCCAATAATATTAAGCAATACATTAAAAGGGTTTATAGGTGTTGATAATCCTAATATAAGGGATGCAAAGGACGTAATCAGACTGCTTGCGGCACTGGGGAGTTATCTTGGTACTACAAGAGAGAATGCCGCTGTATATGCCAAGCTTGAATACAGGCTTAATTACGATTCACTTACCAAGGCGTATAACAGGTATGGGTTTTACAAGAATGCACAGAAGCTCATAAAGGAGCATACTGATACCGAGTATTGTCTTATATTATCAGATATTAAGAGTTTTAAGCTTATTAATGAAATATATGGTGAGAACATTGCGGATAAGATATTAATAGATGAAGTTAATATTATCAGGCAGAAGATGAAAGGTAATTCAGTTCTTGGAAGACTTAATGGTGACATAATTGCTATGGTTATTCCTAAGGAGTATTTGTCTGAGGAAGAATTTTCTGATATGATAAAGCTGCTTAGTGACAGGTATTCCAACAAGAATTTCAAGCTTCATATATATCTTGGAGTATATTACATAAAAGATGTCAATGAAACGATAAGACAGATGGTAGACAAGGTATCTCTTGTGATTATGAAGAGTAAAGGTAATATGAGCAATTATATTCTTTATTATGATGAGAATTCATATAGGAATGACATATTTAAACAGCAGCTTATAGGTGAGTTCGAGACAGCACTTAATGAGAACCAGTTCTGTATGTATTTACAGCCGCAGACGGATAAGGATGGCAATATGCTTGGAGCAGAGGCACTTATAAGATGGAATCATCCTAATATGGGACTTATTATGCCAGGTGCATTTATAGAGTGCTTTGAAGATGCAGGACTTATATACAGGCTGGATAACTACATATGGGAGGAAGCTGCCAAGCAGCTTAAGACATGGAAAGACTCTGGTTATAATTATTATATATCTGTTAATATATCAGCAAAGGATTTCTATCATATTGATGTATACCAGACTTTCAAAAATCTTGTAAGTGAGTATGGTATAGATACAGATAAGCTTCACATTGAGATAACAGAAACAGCGTTATCAGAGGATAAGCAGGCGGCACATAAGACTATAGAAAGACTTCACAATGAGGGCTTTATAATAGAGATAGATGATTTTGGAAGCGGATATTCTTCTTTTAATTTCCTTAAAGATGTGTGTGCTGATGTTATCAAGATAGACAGGGTATTCCTTAAGAAGTCAAGCCACGAGGAGCGTGGAGAGCAGATATTAAGATCGATTATAAGTCTTTCACACGATATAGGAATGGATGTAATAACGGAGGGCGTTGAGAATGTTGACCAGCTTTCTATGCTTGCCAAGATGAATTGTGACTGGTTTCAGGGTTATTACTTCTCAAAGCCGATTGCTGTCGGGGATTTTGAGGAGAAGTATGGCATTAAGTATAAAATAAATAATAATGCATAAGCATTGGTAATATTAGTAAGTTTAATAAGACTTTTTAATTATTAACGCAGCCGTGTGAAGTTATATGGCTGTTAATAATTAAAAAGTCTTTTTTATAATGGTATGATTATAGCTTTATTAATATAGCAGAAATTGAAATTTATGCGAAATTACAGGGGTTAAGCTGGGAACTTGATGTATGGTGGGAACTTTACGTATTGGGAGTAAGCTGACAACTTGATTTTATTCCGAAATCGGAGTAATATACTATAATCCGATTTCGGAATGAACTGCGGGAATGGATAAAATGGATAATTAAAAAATAAAAGTAAGTAGATAGCAAATATAATTTAAGAAGGAGTTAGAGTGAAAAATATATCAAAAAATCTTCAGATGTTTAATCAGGTGTATAAGGAAACTAATGTTATATACCACGATTATGCGGCGAAGAATGGCATATCAGATACAGCTTTCTGGATAATGTATTCTGTGTATTATTATGGTGAGGGAATAACACAGAAGAATATATGTGAGGAATGGTTCTACAGTGCACAGACAGTTAATTCCTCACTTAAGACTATGGAAAAAAATGGACTTATAATATTAGAGCCGTCTAAGGATAATAAGAAAGAGAAACAGATACATTTTACCAAAGAAGGGCAGCTGTTAGCGGAAAAGATTATTAAACCTGTAATAGAGGCAGAGAAGCAGTCGTTTGAACAATTGGACAACAGGGAGATTGAGGCTATGTTTGAGATAACGTATAAGCATATGAAAAAGCTTGAGAGCCTTATTGAGAGTATAAAGAATTAGAGAACATCAGGGAGAATTAAAGTGAAGATAAAATTATCAGACCATTTTTCATATGGTAAGCTAATTAAATTTACATTACCGACAATTATTATGATGATATTTACATCAATATATGGTGTTGTCGATGGAGTATTTGTATCCAACTTCGTAGGAAGTGATGCATTTGCAGCAGTTAATCTTATAATGCCGGTTGTAATGATACTTGGTTCGGTTGGATTTATGATTGGTACGGGAGGAAGTGCCATCGTATCAAAGACACTTGGAGAGGGCAAGAAAGAAAAGGCAAGAGAATATTTTTCTATGCTTATATACCTTTGCATAGTATCAGGTGTTGCACTGTCAGCAATCGGAATTATATTTATACGTCCTATAGCTACGGCACTTGGTGCAAGGGGGAGTATCGCTGATGATTGTGTAATATACGGAAGAACACTGCTTGTTATGCTTACAGCATTATTCCTGCAAAATGCTTTCCAAAGCTTTCTTGTTGTGGCTGAAAAGCCAAAGCTTGGACTTGGAGTTTCACTGCTTGCAGGATTTACGAATATGTTTTTGGATTTCCTGTTCATATATGTATTAAAGCTTGGCGTATTTGGTGCGGCACTTGCAACAGGAATAAGCCAGATAGTTGGTTCGATAATACCGATAATATATTTCCTTAGTGATAAAAGTGACGTGCTTAAATTGCAGAAGGCGCGTTTTAACAAAGATATAATAATAAAGACCTGCATTAACGGCTCATCAGAGATGGTTACTAATATGTCGATGTCACTTGTAAATATGCTCTATAATATACAGCTTATGAAGTATATAGGCACAAATGGTGTTGTTGCATACGGAATAATTATGTACGTTGGATTTATATTCTCAGGAACATACATTGGTTATGCGGTAGGTTCAGCACCAGTAATAAGCTATCATTATGGTTCAGGCAATAAAAAAGAACTTAAAAATCTGTTCAGGAAAAGCGTAGTACTTATTATTGTGGCGTCCTTAGTTATGACCGGACTTGCTGAGGTGCTTGCAAAATATCTTGCAGGAATATTTGTAAGCTACGATAAGGAACTGCTTGAGCTTACAACGCTTGCTATAAGAATATATTCAGCAGCATATCTTTTCAATGGACTTAATATATTTACTTCGTCATTCTTTACTGCACTTAATAATGGTGCGGTATCGGCGGCAGTATCATTTCTTAGAATGTTCGTATTCCAGATAGCGATGATTATGATACTTCCGCTTATAATTGGAATTAATGGAATATGGATGGCGGTTATAGCAGCAGAACTTCTGGCATTGCTTGTGAGCCTTATTTTCATAATAATAAACCGCAAGAAATACGGTTATGTGTAAGAATATAGATATAGATAATAATACACATATGTGTATAAATACGGTTATATGTAAAATAGTAATGATATTTAATTGGAATTTAACATAAATATTAGGAATTATTGATATAAAAAGTTAAAAACTTAACAATTAAAAGGTTGCTTTTTGCAGGCTGATTATGTATACTAACAGAAGAATTTGGTTAAATCCATTTTCTGTAATCTGCCAAAGGGCATACAAGCCCTATTGGTGCTACAATTTAAGAAAAGAGGTTTAATGTAAAATGGCAAACGTTGATTTAAGCAAGTATGGTATTACAGGCGCTACAGAGATTATTCACAATCCTTCTTATGAATTATTATTCGAAGAAGAAACAAAGGCTTCTAACGAAGGTTACGAAGTAGGAAAGGAAAGCGAACTTGGTGCTGTTGATGTTATGACAGGTATCTATACAGGTCGTTCTCCTAAGGATAAGTACATTGTAGTAGATGAGAATTCTAAGGACACAGTATGGTGGACTTCAGATGAGTACAAGAATGATAACCACCCAATGTCAGAAGATGTATGGGCTAAGGTTAAGGATATTGCTAAGAAAGAACTCTGCAACAAGAGACTTTTCGTAGTAGATGCGTTCTGTGGTGCTAACAAGGATACAAGAATGGCTGTTCGTTTTATCGTAGAAGTAGCATGGCAGGCACATTTCGTAACTAACATGTTCATTAAGCCAACAGCAGAAGAACTTGAAAACTTCGAGCCAGATTTCGTAGTATATAACGCTTCTAAGGCTAAGGTTGAGAATTACGCAGAATTAGGTCTTAACTCAGAGACATGTGTAGCATTCAACATCACAAGCCACGAGCAGGTAATCATCAACACATGGTATGGTGGAGAAATGAAGAAGGGTATGTTCTCTATGATGAACTACTACCTTCCACTTAAGGGAATAGCTTCAATGCACTGCTCAGCTAACACAGATAAGAATGGTGAGAACACAGCTATCTTCTTCGGTCTTTCAGGAACAGGTAAGACAACACTTTCTACAGATCCTAAGAGACTTCTTATCGGTGATGATGAACACGGCTGGGATGACAATGGCGTATTCAACTTTGAAGGTGGATGCTACGCTAAGGTTATCAACCTTGATAAGGATTCTGAGCCAGATATCTACAATGCTATTAAGAGAAATGCTCTTCTTGAGAACGTTACTCTTGATGAGAATGGTAAGATTGACTTTGCTGATAAGAGCGTAACAGAGAATACTCGTGTATCTTATCCAATTAACCATATTAAGAATATTGTAAGACCTATATCTTCAGCTCCAGCTGCTAAGAATGTTATCTTCCTTTCAGCTGATGCATTTGGTGTACTTCCTCCAGTATCTATTCTTACTCCAGAGCAGACACAGTACTACTTCCTTTCAGGATTTACTGCAAAGCTTGCTGGTACAGAAAGAGGTATCACAGAGCCTACACCTACATTCTCAGCTTGCTTCGGACAGGCATTCCTTGAGCTTCATCCTACAAAGTATGCTGCTGAGCTTGTTAAGAAGATGGAAAAGAGCGGAGCTAAGGCTTACTTAGTTAACACAGGCTGGAATGGAACAGGTAAGAGAATTTCTATTAAGGATACTCGTGGTATCATCGATGCTATCCTTTCAGGTGCTATTAATACAGCTCCTACAAAGACACTTCCTATGTTCAACTTTGAAGTACCTACAGAACTTCCAGGTGTTGATTCAGGTATCCTTGATCCTAGAGACACATACGCTGATGCTTCTGAGTGGGAAACAAAGGCTAAGGATCTTGCAGAAAGATTTAACAAGAACTTTGTTAAGTATACAGGCAACGAAGCTGGTAAGGCTTTAGTAGCTGCTGGTCCTCAGTTATAATTAATAATTCTGGATATAACAGACGATTGTCAATTTAATTAAATATTTTATTGGTATATAAAAAGACCGCTTGTAATTAATGGTAAGCATTAGTTACAAGCGGTTTTGTTTGACTATATTCTCTATAAATTAAAGTTCTGTCCTGACAATATTAAGAGGCATCATAAGATGATCAATAAGGATTCTGTAAGCCTCATTGCCATTGCCGGTTTTCAGGTTCTCAAAGTATTCAGAATGTTCATCTATTGTTCCATTAATACGGCCTTCAACCTCAAGTGCCGACTGTGTTGTAAGTCGGATAAGATACATAAGCTTTTGGAACATATGATTAATCTCCTCATTCTCAATGTAATTAACTAAGAGCAGGTGAAACTTATGGTCGTAATTAATAAAACTTTCGTAGTTATCATCAAGAGCAAGTGATTCTTTCTGGTGTTTGAGAATTTCACCAAGTTTCTGTATTGTATTCTGACCTTTAGCAGTCTGATATTCTTTAGCCAGGCATTGCGTACAAAATCCTTCGATAGCACATCTTATCTGGATGGTTTCCCTCATATCTTTCTGGCTTAATTGTCTTATGCGAAAGCCTTTGCTTGGGATAACTGTGATATAACCATCCTGACTTAAGCATTGCAGAGCCTCTCTCATAGGTGTTCTTGATATGCCGAGTTCTTTGGATAATTTAGTTTCTGAGTAAAGTGTGTTGACATCGAGCTGGTGAGTAAGAATTAAATTCTTAATGTAATTATAAGCCTCAAGCTGCAATGATGACATAAGCTGCATAGATTCCTCCGTTGTATAAATGCCTGAATGAAAAGTTACGATAATAAATTTATAAATGGACTTTTAAAATAAATTTATAAAAAAACATAAAAAATACAATTTACTGATATATAATAGACGATTATTATATTAAAATCAATAAAATAAATATAAAATCGGTATACCGGCACGCAATGTTTGTAATAAAATAATTTAAAATCTGAATATGTAAAGCGATTATGTTAAAATGTTATAATAAAAATGTGTAATAATTGCACAAAAAAAACTTGGAAATTTGGTTAATCTGTTTAATTGCAAAGGACTATAATACAAATCGTAATAAAGAATAGATAAACTTAACAGAACCTCTTTGTTGAAGGCTTGCTAAGCAAATCAGATTTTTGGAGGAAAAGATAAATGAATACTTTAAAAGCTGAAAAAAGAAGCATGAATGACAAGGCAAAGAAATTAAGAAGGGAAGGTTATGTAACTGGCAATGTATTCGGAAGAAGCCTTGCAGAGTCAATACCAGTAAAGATTGAGAAGAAAGAAGCAGAGCGTTTCTTATCAGTCTGCAACAAAGGTAGTGAGGCAAAGCTTACAATCGATACAACAGATTATGATGTTCTTGTAAAGGAAGTTGATTATGACCCAATCAAGCGACAGACATTAGAGATTGATTTCCAGGTGCTTACAGAAGGAGAAAAGGTTCACTCAGTTGCAGAGATAGTATTAGTTAATCATGACAAGGTACAGGGTGTTGTTGAACAGCATATGGAGGAAATTCCTTATAAGGCAGCTAAATCAGCGCTTGTTGAAAAGGTAAGCGTTGATATAGGAGAACTTAAGCCAGGCGACAGTATTAAGGTAGGAGACCTTGATATTGCTAAGGACAAAGATGTATCAATATCACCTGATGTATTAGAGAAGGTTATTGTAAGCGTAACAGAGCAGACATATGCCGAGACAGATACTGATACTGATGAGGATGGCGAAGCATCAGAAGCTTAATATTATGGTGATATAGTATTATAGAATATTTCAGGTACAGAAACATACGAAAGTGTGTAAGTAAGGTAACACAAGCATATGTAATAGTGAGAATATTAATATATAAACTTACGATAGAATAAAGATAAAAGTCAGCTATAGGGAAAGTTATGTTACCCTATAGCTGATTTTTTTAAAAATATGGTGCATAATTCGACAGTAAAATACGTTTTCCTTGAATAATTATGCGTAAAGATATATACTATACATAGTGTTACGTAACGAAAGAACGGAGGATATAATATGGGATATGATGCTGAGAAATTCAAAGCCAGAGCTAATACTAAAGCAGGAAATATATGGCTTGTATTAAATATCCTGCTTACAATGCAGTATTTGTCAAATATGACTAAAGGTACATATGATAGGAAGTTTATAATTCCATTTCTTATTATAGGATGGGTCCCATATATAATTGGTGTTATATATACTAAGATAAAAGGAAAATCGGCTGATGGATACAAGCATATATTAGGTGTTGGATATGGTTTGTTTTATGGATATATAGTATGTACAAGCACATCACTGCTTACATTTGCATATATATTTCCAGTAGCAAGCATGACTATTCTGTTCAAGGACAGAAAGTTCATAGTGAGCTGTGGAATTGGTAATGTTGCCATAGTTATATTAAGTACAATTATTAAATTTATGTCAGGTATGAATGCGTTGGCAGATATTGATAATTATTCATTACAGATATCGTGTATAATCCTTTGCTATGTATGTTATGTATTATCAATTAATCATCTTAATCTTTCAGACGGAGCACTTACAGATTCAATTAAGGCTGACCTTGACAGAGTTATTAAGACAGTTGAGCAGGTTAAAGACTCCAGTAATATGATAGTTGACGGAATTACAGTTGTAAGAGAGCTTGAAGAAGAGAACAAGCAGGGAGCTAATTTCGTTGTATCAAGTATGAATGAGCTTTCACACAATAATGATATACTTCACGATAAGACTAATTCTTCAACACAGATGACTACTCAGATTAATAATCAGGTAGAAAATGTAGCAGCACTTATTAATGAAGTTGTCCAGCTTGTCAGTGAGTCAGTTGAACATACAGATATAAGTTCCAAGGAGCTTGCAGATGTAGTTGAAAGTACTAAGACTATGGCTGAATTGTCAGGTGAAGTAGATAATATATTAAGAGAATTCCAGCAGGAATTCAGTAAAGTTAAGACAGAGACAGGTACAATCGGAGAGATTAACTCACAGACTAACCTGTTAGCACTTAATGCTTCAATTGAGGCGGCAAGAGCTGGTGAAGCAGGAAAGGGCTTTGCTGTTGTAGCAGATGAGATAAGAAATTTAAGTACAGAAACAGAAGAATCATCAGATAGAATTATGACAGCATTAGGACATCTGGAAGATACATCTAACAGAATGTTAAAGTCAATAACAACAATACTTGAGCTTATACAGACAACACAGACCAAGGTTGTACAGGTTAATGACAGTGTGTCAGGGATAGCTAAGGATTCTACACAGATAGGTGAGCATATTGGTGTTGTAGATTCAGCAATGCAGGAGGTTGAAAGCTCTAACCGTAATATGGTTGACAATATGCACGAGATTGAAAATGTTATGAAAGACATTACTGACTGCATAAGTAACGCAGACGAAAGCACTAAGATAATGCTTAGCAAATACGAAGAGTCAGCCCGCAATGTTGATAAGATAGAAAATGTTGTTGGCGCAATGATGGAAAAGCTTGGAGTTGGCGGCTTTATGGGTATTCAGGATATCAAGCAGGGTATGTATTGTACCATAAGACAGATTATATCAGGAAAGCCAGCTGATACAGAAAGCCACGGTGAGATAGTTGAACAGGCAGATGGGGTATTATATGTACGTTTCAAGAACAAAGATGTAGATTATAAGAATACCTCATTGAAATACGAACTTGATATTGTAGCGGCAAATGTACTTTATCACTGGTCTTCTGTGTCAGCAGCACCCGCTGCACAGTATGGCAGTGATGTATGCAGGCTCACAGTAGCTTCACTTCCAAGCATTGTCAACAGAAGAAAGTATGTAAGAATGCCTGTTAATAATAAATGTACAGTTACATTCAAGGGCGGAGCAGATGTATATGAGGGTACTATGGTAAATATAAGTGCTAACGGATTTGCTTTCCAGACAAGAGAAACAGAATTCGCAGATTGTAAGGGTGAGAATATAATTGTAAAAGTACCAGATTTTCCAGTTGAGCAGGGCAGGGTTCTTGAAGGTACAATTATAAGAAGTACTGACAATGACGGAAGCCATATTGTTGGATGCCGTATGCCGGAAGACCGCATTGAGATTGGTAATTATGTAAGCAGGAATTATTCTGAATAATATTAAGAAAATGTATAAGCATTAATTCACAATTTTCGTATTATAAATTGTTATTTAGTATGGGGGAATATATTTAGGACATAATAATAACGAAAGTGGATAATTGAATGAGATTAAAGAAAAAGTATAGGAATTTATTAAGATTTATAGCTGTAACGCTGATACTTATTCTAATGATATCAGTTGTTGCGGCTGCTAAACAGCACATTGATAATAAGAAAAGTAATCATAATCAGGATATTGAAGAGGAGTATCCTGATGAAGATGCAGAGGCTTATGAGCCGCCTGAAAGAACACTTAACTCAGATGTTATCCCATATGATGGAGTTCCAAGAACAATATCGTGCTGGGGTGATTCGATGATGTTTGGAATGGGTGCAGGCGAGGCTTATATAGTATTTGGAGATGATGAGCCTTTTGATATATCAGGCTGGACAAGTCCTGATACATTACAATATCTTACTGGAATCAAGGTATATAATCTTGGCGTATCAGGTGAGACATCATATGAGATTGCGCTTCGTCAGGGAGGCATAAAGATGTATGTCAGGGATACATTTGAGGTTGGATATGATGACAGTGTAGATGTTACAATTGTCGATGAGAATGGCGGGGAAGTATATATGGCTGATTTCAGTGCATATGGATATACAGAGCCACAGGAGTCAGATATTGTATACATCAATGATGAAATGTTCAAAATAACAGGCACAGAAGAAGAGGGACTTCATATATGCCGTTATTCAGATGAAGAAGTGAACTATGATGCTTTTACAACCGTATATGCGGACACACAGGTATATACCAAGGCTTCTTATGAAAGAAAGAATGATATTCTTATACTTGAGATAGGAAGTAATGGCGGCTGGGACAATTACAGACAGCTTATAAGCCAGTATGATGCTATGATACAGAATTCGGGCTGTGATTATTATATAATAGTTGGTGATACAGATGATCCAGGAACATCAATAGCAGATACAACTCAGGGAATCCGTAATGAGGACGGAACTTATATAGGAGTTGGTGATACAGCGTGGGAAGCGACATTAAGAGAAGCATATGGTGAACATTTTATTAATATGAGAACTTATCTTATAGAAAATGGACTTACTGATGTAGGCTTAAGACCAACAGTAGGTGATTATAAGGGGTTCAGGCGAGGAAGAATATCTAAACAGTTAAGATATGACTGGACACATTTTAATTCATATGGTTATTATTCAAAAGGTATTGCAATATATGCCAAGGGTGTAGAATTAGGTTACTGGGAGTAACATATTAAATATGTAAGTTTGGTAATTACAGGTTAAAGCAGGCATTAAAATAATGTGTCTGTTTAATAATAAAAGAAAGGTATATATAACAATGAATGACAAGAGAGAAAAATTTGCTTCAAGATTAGGCTTTATACTGGTGTCGGCGGGGTGTGCTGTCGGACTAGGTAATGTATGGAAGTTCCCATACATATGTGGAAAGAACGGAGGAGCAGCATTTATTGTTATATATTTATTATGTCTGCTTGGACTTGGGCTTCCTATACTTATATGTGAGTATGCAATTGGACGAGGAAGTAATAAGAGTCTTGGAAGTGCATTTAAAATGTTGTCGCCAGAGGGCACAAGATGGCATTATTTCCGCTGGGTAGCTTATGCGGGTAATTATCTTTTAATGATGTTCTATACAATGGTTGCCGGCTGGATGCTCAACTACTTTGTATACAGTCTTACAGGACAGCTTTCAGGAAAGAATGTAGAGCAGATAGGCGGGGAGTTCAATAATATGCTCTCAACACCATCAGTTATGATATTCTGGACACTTGTAGTTGTTGTAATAAGCATACTTGTATGTTCACTTGGCTTACAGAAAGGTGTTGAGAAGATAAGTAAGGTAATGATGATATTATTATTTGCACTTATGATAATAATGGCAGTTAATTCCCTTCTGCTTGATGGAAGCTCGGAGGGACTTAAGTTCTATCTTGTTCCAGACTTTTCCAAGATGAAGGAGCAGGGTATCGGTAATGTAGTATTTGCAGCTATGTCACACGCATTTTTTACTCTTGGACTTGGTATAGGTTCAATGGAGATATTCGGAAGTTATCTTTCAAGAGACTGCAAGCTTACAGGAGAGTCAATAAATGTAGTTATACTTGATACAGTAGTTGCACTTACAGCTGGAATTATCATTATACCAGCCTGTTTTGCCTATGGAATTAATCCAGGTGCAGGTCCATCGCTATTATTCATAACACTTCCTAATGTATTCAACCAGATGCCGGGTGGGGTTATATGGGAAGTATTATTCTTTATATTTATGGCATTTGCGGCATTATCTACAGTAATAGCAGTATATGAAAATATTATTGCAATGACTATGGATTTATTTAACTGTAGCAGAAAGAGAGCTTCATTAGTTAATCTTTTTGTAATAGCAGTACTTTCTATGCCAGCAGTTCTTGGATATAATGTTTTGTCGGGAGTACAGCCTCTTGGAGCTGGTACAACTATAATGGATCTGGAAGATTTTATAGTTTCATATAATATACTTCCGCTTGGTTGTCTTTTATTCGTGCTTTTCTGTACAAGAAAGAACGGCTGGGGATATGACAATTTCGTGGCAGAAGTTAATATGGGAAAAGGCATATCATTTCCTAAATGGTTAAAAGGCTATATGGTATATGTTCTTCCGGTTATTGATTTAGTTATATATTTTAAGGGTTATTATGATATGTTTAAGCCACAGGGTACTAAGGTTGTGTGTATATGGATGACAGTAGCTGTCATTCTTGCACTGTTGGTATTTTACATAGCAGCAGGAAAGGGAAAGAAGAGAAATGACTAAAAAGCAGCTTGCTTATGAAGTTATAGAACGACTTAAAACAGAATATCCTGATGCCGGCTGTACGCTTGATTATGATGATGCGTGGAAGCTTCTGGTAAGCGTAAGGCTTGCAGCACAGTGTACAGATGCGAGAGTGAATGTTATTGTGCCACAGTTATTTGACAAGTATCCATCAATAGAGGCACTTGCGGCAGCACAGGTAGATGACATAGAGAAAATAGTCCGTCCATGCGGTTTATCAAAGAGCAAGGCAAAGGATATAAGCGGCTGTATGCGTATGCTTCATACGGTGTATAACAATAAAGTGCCAGATACATTAGAGGAACTTTTAAAGCTTCCCGGAGTTGGAAGAAAAAGTGCCAACCTTATTATGGGTGATGTATTTGGAAAGCCGGCAATTGTGACAGATACACATTGTATAAGGCTGTGCAACAGAATTGGACTTGTAAAAGATGAGAAAGAACCTAAAAAGGTTGAGATGGCACTATGGAAGATAGTTCCGCCAGAAGAGGGAAGTGACCTTTGCCATAGATTTGTAATACACGGCAGGGAAGTGTGCAGTGCAAGAACAAAGCCTCATTGTGATGGGTGCTGTCTTAATGATATATGTAAGAAGAATGGAGTTAAGCAATAAGTGAAGAATAATTACAAGATGATAATAGCATATGATGGAACCAGATATTATGGCTGGGAACATCAGCCTAATACAGATATGACTATACAAGGCAAGTTAGAGTCTGTTCTGTCACAGATGACAGGGGAGCAGATAGATGTAATAGGAGCAGGAAGAACTGATGCAGGGGTTCACGCCAAAGGAATGGCAGCCAATGCACATATGCAGACAATTATGACACCAGGGGAAATCTGTGATTATATGAACAGATATCTGCCTGAGGACATATGTGTAATGGAGGTAAGGATAGCCTCAGAACGTTTCCACAGCAGATATAATGCAGTGGGGAAAACTTACTGTTATACCTGTTATGTTGGGGATAAGAAGCCTGTATTTAATAGAAAATATGTGCATATCACAGGTGATGTGCCAGATGTTGAGGCTATGAAGAAAGCAGCTTCTTATCTTGTAGGAGTTCATGATTTTGCAAGCTTCTGCGGTAATCCAAAGATGAAGAAATCTACAGTCAGGGAGATATATTCAATTGATATATCGCTTAAGGGTTCGTATCTTAATATGACCTTCCACGGAAGTGGATTTCTTCAATATATGGTAAGAATATTATCAGGAACATTATTAGAGGTTGGTTTTGGTAAAAGAGAGGCAGACAGTATGCAAGAGCTTTTAGAGGCAAAGAATCGTTCTTTAGCTGGAGCGACAGCTCCAGCCAAGGGGTTAAGCCTATTAAAAGTACATTACGCTAATTAATTATTGGAATAGTTATATAAATTTACTTCTCCATTTAATTGCCTCGTCACGGTACTGGCGGGCAATATCCATAAGTTCATTATATTGGGCGGTTATGCTGTCAATGACGGCTGACTGCTCATTTATTTTTGCCTGGCATGCGGCAATCTTTTTGTTGAAATCTTCGGTCAGGGATTTTTCGTGTTCAATGTAATTATCACTATTATTAGTATTATCATTATTTGAATTAATACTGTCAGCGTTGTTATTATCAGTACTATTATTGTCGGTAGTGCATATAGCTAATTGTTTGAAATGTCCGATTTGTTCAATTTTGTATATGTGTTCATTAACACATAATAAAATGAAATTATTATATGCAAGCACACTGTAAGAATTAACAGGCTCTTTAATATCAGGCAGTGGGATAGGCAGTGCATTATTGTCATCAGGTGTTATACAGTGCAGGCTGAGGTTATCAGATACAGGATTTTGCTTAAGATAGAAAAGAAGCAGGGTGTCATTACATATGGTAAGCTTAGGATTGGAATATTCCTGTACAAAATTACAATATATAGCCAATACATTAGCGGTATCCATAATGTTTTTTAATATAAGTGAACCATTCTGATTGATGTAGGAATAATAAAGAGATGAATTATATATGCACTCTGTAAGACCGTATAAGTAGTCTGAAGCAAGCACGACAGGGCGGTCAAGCCCACCAAAATGGGCTACACGTAAGAATATATTAGAACCGGCATTATAGATAATTAACTGGCGGTTATTCCCAACTGAATATACATTTGACATATTACCCTCTGTTCATCAGTAGATCTGATATGTGAAGCTTATTAAAATGTATGGTAGCAACAAAGTATTTAGAACATATAATGTAGTAAGAATACTTAAAGGAAGGATTTGAAATGGCAAAATGTAAGTGCAGGAAAAAATGCTGTACAACAAAGATTGCAAGTAATCTTGTATCTAATATGCCTAATGGATGTTTTGATGTATGTACCAATCCGATATGCGGTTCACCGAGTGAACTTAGCCTTTATGCTCCATTGATATATGACCAGATTGGTATTAACCTTTGTGCTGAATTTCCAATAGGTGCAGATATATCAGCAACTTATCCTACAGCTGTAAATGCAACTGCAAGTGTAATAGATGTATCCTATGAATATGGCACAGGAAATGTAGTTATAACACAGATACCGGGAAGACCGAACTGCTATTCAGTTACATTGTCTAACTTGTCAGTGACATTTGCGGTAAGTCTGTATGATGAGAATTGCAGGCTCGTGGCAACACTTTATCCAACAGCTGTATATCTGCCACCAGAAACAACTTCTGCTACCTATGATGAAGATGTCAATCCAACTTCTGTGGAGCTTGAAATATTTGCACCTTATGGAATATCTTACAATTATAATGCAGCGGCTACACCACAGTATAGTGCGGCACTTAATTATACAGGATTTACAGCGGCTAATAACACAATAACGCAGGGACTTAATCTTTCTGCAATTCCAAAAGTAATTAACCTTGATACAACCGATGATGAGATAACAATAGGTCTTTCAATCATATTACAGAGCTTGTATTTTGCTGGATACAGGGTTGCAAGTGCTGGAAAGATTGTAACTCCTAAGGGAAGCATAGTAGCAGAGGAAGATTCTAATGAGATGAAATTCGTATGCGGCAATCTTTTGAATCTGGCAATCAAGCCCCTTGATTTAAGCCCTCCAAAATGTGAAGGTAGATTAAAACAAGATTGCGAAACAGGCTGTCAGCCAACGTGTGAGGAAGATATGCCAGTGTGTCCGAATTCAGGGAACAACATAAGTGACTGCAATAACTGTGGATAAGAATAAAGTGTGATGATGACAGAAATATAACCAGGATAGAAATATCTGCTATATCGCTAATAGTAGTTACTGTAAAGAGTAAGATGTGACAGTCACAGGCTGTTTAAGTGGTATAGTAAGTTATTGTCATATAAAGATAAATATATAGAGAGAATTTAAAATGGGTGTCACAATAGACTATTACGTAATATACAGATAATAACAGATTATTATCTGTATACTGTAGAGCATTAGTTTAAAATGACACCCATATATATTTATTGTTTATTAATATTAACGGGAAACCTCATTACCAGCCTTGGCAAATGCAAGCTTCATAACTTCGTCTACAGATACGAGGTTGTAATCACCGCTTACAGTATGTTTTAAGCAGCTTGCGGCATTAGAGAATTCAACAGCTTTCTGTGGGTCAAAGTCATTGATAAGACTATATATAATACCAGCACAATAAGCATCACCAGCACCAATATAATCAAGAATATTCATAAAGAATTCCTGGCTGTAGTAAGCCTTTCCTTCTGTGTATATCATTGACTGGAGCTTGAATGTTGTTATTGAAGTTTCTGTTCTCCATACAGATGCAACCATCTTGAAGTTAGGGAACATTTTTATAAGTTCTTCTGCAATGTAAGAATTCTTTTCTTTATCTGAATTAGAGGCATCAAGTCCGAATATTCCAACTGCATCATCTTCATTAGCGATACATATATCAACATACTTACATATTTCGCTCATTACTTTGTTAGCCTTTTCACTAGACCAGAGCTTGCTTCTGTAATTAAGGTCACAGCTTATTGTAATTCCTCTTTCCTTAGCTTTCTTGCAGGCAAGAAGAGTAATCTGTGCCATATTATCACTTATTGCTGGAGTAATTCCTGAAAAATGAAACCATGTAGCATCAGCAAATATTGAATCCCAGTCAAAGTCATCTACATTGGCAAGGGCAAATGCTGAACCTTTTCTGTTATATATAACATTAGTAGGTCTCTGGCTCGTCTTTTTCTCAAGGAAATATATTCCAATCTGTTCGCCGCCTCTTACTATATGTTCAACACCGACACCATACTGTCTTAAAGAATTAACAGCACTCTGTCCAATAGTATGTTCTGGAAGCTTAGTAACATAGCTTACATTAACATTAAAATTAGCAAGGGATACAGCAGTATTAGCTTCGCCGCCGCCATATACAGCTTCATAAGAATGTGCCTGTGTAAATCTTTCATTGTTGTCAGGTGAAAGTCTGAGCATTAATTCACCAAATGTTATAATCTTGTGTTTCATTGTTATCTCCCATCTTGCATCAATTGTTTACTGTTTATCGTACAGTGATATATTGTATCACATTTTTATAAAAAAGTAATATGTATTTTGAAGAAGTTTGGTATTTTTTGTCATTTCTGCGTGCTTTTTCAGATTATTAAGTGCACAAAGCAGTATACAACAGGAAGATATAATAATTAAATAGAAAATATAATAGCATAATAAGACGTGTGTAGCTGAAAAAGCAGTATCGACACATATCCGATATTAAAGTATAATATGAATAAGTCTGAGTGGCTAAAAAGACATTTGACAGATGAAATTATAATTTGTTAGATGAGATTATAATTTAATAGATGAGATATTAATTTAATAGATGAAATTTTAAATAACAGGAAAGGTGCTGACGTGACATAATGTTAAGAGATGTAGGATTGGAAGATATTAGTGATGGAAGATTATATAGAGAAAATGATATGGTAAAGACAGATACGAATTCTTGTCAGGGCTGTAAGAAGATATGCTGCATAGGAATGGGCAGAACAATAGTGCTTGATCCTTATGATTGTTACAGGCTTGGAATTGGCACAGGAAAGACATTTGAGCAGCTTCTGGATACTAATATTGAGCTTAATATGGTAGATGGCTGTATACTTCCTAATATTAAAATGCAGACAGTTAGTAATGGCTGTTCATTTCTTGGAGCTGATAACAGATGTACAATACATAATTACAGACCTGGCATATGCAGAATGTTTCCATTAGGAAGATATTGGGAAGATGATGAGCATTTTTATTATATATTACAGAAGTGTGAATGTAATAAAGATAATCTGACTAAGATAAAAGTACGCAAGTGGATAGGAATTGATAATATTGAAAGTTATAATTCATATGTGATACAATGGCATAGTTATATTAAGAAGGTTCAGAGAGCCTTGGCAGGACTTTCTGAGGAACAGATTAAGATACTTAATATGTACAATCTCAGAACATTTTATATGAAAGGTTACGAAGCAGATAAATTCTTTGAAGAATTCAAGGAAAGACTTGATAAATCCATAGAAATGTTTGGAATGTAGAGCAGCTTCTGACATAAATATGATTGTCAATATAGAAATGCTTGGAATGTGGATCGCTTCTGATATAAAGATGATTATTAATATAAAGATGTTTGAAATTTAAAGAAAAGAGGATATATATGAAGACAGATTTGTTTAAAATAGGTGGGCTGACCGTTCACGGCTATGGCTTTATGATAGCACTCGGATTTATCCTTGCTATGCTTCTTGGTGAATACAGGGCAAAGAAACTTGGACTTAAGGACGAGTCGGTTATAGATATAGCGATAATCGCAGGACTTACAGGATTTGCAGGAGCAAAACTTTTATTTATAATAGTTGAATTTGACAGCTTTATGAAAAATCCTAAAGAGGTATTAGGTTCATCAGGATTTGTTGTGTATGGAGGAATTATAGCAGGTGTGCTTTGCAGTATGCTTTATTGTAAGATTAAGAAGATTAATTTCCTCGAGTATTTTGATCTTATAATGCCGGAGATAGCATTAGCACAGGGCTTTGGAAGAATAGGATGTTATCTTGCAGGCTGTTGTTATGGACGTGTGACAGACAGTGCATTTGGCGTGATATTCCCAGCAGGTTCTCAGGCACCAGCAGGTGTAAAGCTTATTCCAACACAGCTTATATCAGCAGGAGCTAATATAATTCATATGATAATACTTATTGCGGTGGCACATTTTATAGGCTATACAATAAGGAAGAAAGATGGCAGAAAGCTTGTGCTTCCAGCCGGTGGAATTGGTTATTTATATATGATTTTATATGGAATTGGAAGATTTTTTATTGAGTTCTTAAGAAATGATTACAGGGGCGAGATAGGTATTCTTTCAACATCGCAGTTTATATCAATATTCTTTATTGCAGCAGGTGTGGTTCTTCTTATTATTGGAAAGAAGAAAATGCAGTCTTAAAAAACAGATGGTTAATTATGTGATTTTCCTGTAACAGGCCGGAATTTAGTTCTGGTCTGTTGTATAGATACATAATTAACCATCTGTTTTTTATTGTGTCAATAATTTAAATCTACAGCACTACAGACATAGGTCAGGTACAAGAGTGCTTATTTAATATTATATTGCTGGTGCCGTATTAGTATGGACAAGTGTATAACAATAATCTGCTTAATTACTGTCTTGCAGCTTTCTTAGCCTTTCGGTAATCGCTTATATTTAGTGGGCGTACAAATCCGCAATATTCACACGTTTCGCCGCTTTTACCCCTTATATTAATAACAGGTATATAGAATATAGAAACACGGTTAATTCGTCTGTATAAGCCGTGTGGAGTTATATGTCCACAGTTAGGACACTGGAAAACACCAGTATCAGCATCTTTTTTGTATATTGTACCGTAACTGTAAATAACTATCATGCATCTGCCTCCCCGTGTCTTTCTTTAATAAAATGTCTTATGTTATTGACTACATAATTATATTCAGTCAGCTCACCCTCGTGAGGAGCAATAGTTATTCTGTTGCCGAATTCAACCTCCAGGGCAATATAGTTAGTGCCTGTAAGCTTGCCGTCAGCTATATTGCATACATAAACATTGGTAATAGTATCTAATGGAATAACATTAAATCCATTGGTGGTACGATTCAGGTCAATAATGTAATCAGGTGATACAGCGAGTTTTAACTTATTAGAGAAGAAATGTTTATTAGTAGCGAAGTTCTCATATAAAGCGTTGAGAGAACCATCGGCTTCAAGCTGTGCCATTTTCCTCCTGATAAATGCACCATTACGGTTTCCTGATATGAATAACATAATGGCTGCAAATGCCAATATGCCGGAACATATATAAAATACAATAGAGAGCTGGTGCCGGTTGTAATTAGTATCAAGATAATAGCTTCCAAAGTAATCAGTGTAGTTAGAAGTAGTAATACCAAGACCTGAGTCTTTGAAGTATTTAACTAGGTAGGAAGCAAGCTTTGCAGATATTTTAACTCTGTTACCTTTAAGTGTCTGTGGTGTGAAAGAGTAAATGTCATTGCCATCAGTAAAATCCTGTCCATATACAGGTACTGAAGTATTCTTGTTAGTGCTTATCACACATAAATATCCATTGATGTCCTCTGCAATATAATATCGTGCAGTTACTTTTCCATTAGTAGTCTCCTCGGCGAATGGTCCCATGAGATATATAGCGTTAAGCTGTGCAAGACCTTTCTGTGTTGGGTCGAAATTATCATAACGGCTGAATTCAAAAGCAAATCCAGTAACTGCTGATACAATAGCAATTATTCCCAATATCAGTGCTGGAATAAAGCTGGGACGGCCTGTTGTAATCAGGTCTTTTTTGAATTGTTCCATATAGCTCCTCCTCGATGTGATTTATTAATCTTTAGTACAGGTACTAAATAATAAAGCAAGTGTTAATTATACATCAGATTATATGATAATTAACACCTGCCTTAATTACTATTATTTATTATAGCTTAATTCTTAAAATATTAAAATAAGCTTTTGGATATTATTATTATAATACTTTAGATAAGAAATCTTTAAGTCGTGCACTCTTTGGGTTATCAAAGAATTCCTTAGGAGCTTCGTCTTCTTCAATCATACCTTCATTAATGAACATACAGCGTGTAGCGACTTCCCTTGCAAAGCCCATCTCGTGTGTAACTACCATCATAGTCATACCATCTGCGGCAAGCTCTTTCATAATTGCAAGTACTTCACCAACCATCTCAGGGTCAAGGGCAGAAGTAGGTTCATCAAATAACATAATTTCCGGGTTCATAGCAAGAGCTCTTGCTATTGCAACTCGCTGCTTCTGTCCACCAGATAACATATCAGGGTAAGAGTCAGCTTTGTCTAAAAGGCCAACACGTTCAAGAAGCTCTAAGGCTTTCTTGTCAGCATCTTCTTTGCTCATAAGTCCTAACTGTGTAGGTGCAAGAGTGATATTTTTCTTGATTGTCATATTAGGAAAGAGATTAAAATGCTGGAATACCATTCCAATGCTCTGTCTTAATTTATCAACATTTACACCCTTTTCTGTGAGGTCATTGCCCTCATATATGATATGTCCTGAAGTAGGAACTTCAAGTAGATTAAGTGATCTTAAAAATGTAGATTTACCACAGCCGGAAGGACCTATTATGGCAATAACTTCGCCCTTGGTAATAGTTGTATTAATGTCCTTAAGTACAACGTGGTCGCCAAATGTTTTTTTAAGATTTTTTACTTCAAGAATTACATTAGTGTCGTTCATTGCTTCTTAATCTCCTTTCAAGTTTCTTTACAAGTGATGAAAGAATCACAACAAGTACAAGATATATAAGTGCAACACCGAAAAGTGGAAGCATTGGATCATAAGTTATGCTTCGGATAATATCACCGCCACGGGTAAGGTCGTTAAGACCGATATAACCACTTATTGATGTCTCTTTTAAGAGTACGATAAATTCATTGGCAAGTGCTGGAAGCACATTCTTAAATGCCTGTGGAAGTATTACCTGAATCATAGTCTGTCTATAGTTAAGACCAAGGCTTCGTGCAGCCTCAAACTGTCCGTTGTCAATTGACATAATACCTGAACGGAAGATTTCGGCAACATAAGCACCAGAGTTAATACCAAAGGCAAGGAGTGCAACAACAATCTTGTTAATATGTACTGAGCTGAATATTACATAGTATATAATAAGCAGCTGTACCATTGTAGGTGTTCCTCGTATAACTGTGAGATAAATGTTGCAGAGGAAGTTAAGCACCTTCATCTTACCTGTCTTATCGTGGTTAGAACGTACGATTGCAATAAGGAAACCTATTACAATACCGATAAGTGCGGCACATATTGCAATAATAAGAGTATTTCTTAAACCTGTGAGAAGATACTGGTATCTTGCATCATCAATGAAATCGCTCTTGAATTTATCAGCAAAACTAGAACCAGAAGCTTTAATATCATTATTTCTTACGATAACAACCTGGCTTGAAGTTGTGTAAGGGATTGAGAAATCAATATTCTTCAGACGTTCTTCTGTAACAGTAATACCAGATATACCAAAATCTGCTTTTCCAGAAGATACAGCAGTAATAATTGAATCAAATTCCATATCTTCAACATCAATCTTCATATTAAGGTAATCAGCTATTGCATTGGAAATATCGACATCAATACCACACACCTTGCCATTGCTGTAATATTCATAAGGCTCAAAGTAAGCGTTAACAGCAATAGTAAGAGTTCCGTTAGAACCTGAGCTTGTAGGTACATATGCCTCTTTAGAGGCATTTTCACCAATATAATTATTGATAATTGTATTAATTGTTCCGTTGGCAATAAGGACATTTAACGCCTCATTGACTTTTTCTGTTAATGATGAATTGTTCTTGGCAAGACATATAGCATATTCTTCTGTAACAAATTCTTCATCAAGAATCATAAGTTCATTGTTAGCGGCAATAAATGCTTTAGCTGGTTGTGCATCAATTACAACAGCATCAATCTTGCCCTGCTTAAGAGCCTGAATTGCATCATTTCCTTTATTGTATCGTTCAACCTTAGTTCCTGAACCATCAGATTCCATATCGGAAACATATATGTCACCTGTAGTTCCAAGTTGTACGCCGACTGACTTTCCAGCAAGGTCATCTACTGAAAATACAGTGTTCTCTGGAATTTTACTGCCACAGGCAGTAAGTGTTAATGTACTTGCAAGACTTAACACAAGCACAACAGAGAGCATAAAAAGGCGTTTGAATGTTGAGAGCTTTTTAGTGTTCATCATTTTAATCCTTTCGTTTAATCATAATGTTATAATTATACACAGATTATGTATCATATTTCAATGATAAAAAGTAAAATTATAAATATTGAATTATATTAGAAATAATGTAAAATATAAGGATAGTGTGATTACTAAAGAAAGATGAGGAATTATATGAAGAATAATGATAATAAGATTATAAATATTATATTCAGGGTTGTTATTATTGGTGCATTTTTTATGGGAATAAGGACGATATATAATTTTTATGTGCTGATGATTACTTATAAGGGAATATCTGGAGAAGATATGTTTAACAGGGTAGCTTCGATGGTTGATGATTATGTTATGTTTATGGTATTTATGGTGGCTTCGGTAGTATTCAGCGTGCTTGCAAGAAAGCTGGTGAATAATAATACATTTATTATAAGGACAATAAGCATAGCTGTTTCACTTGTATGCAGTGTGCCAGAGCTTATAGCTGTGTATTATTTTGCAATGCTTACAATGGTGAAATATCCACAGTATGCCAATATACTTGGAGTAAGCGTGACACTCAATGATGTGTATACATCGTCAGCTGCAGTGTTTTTACAGAATAATCCTTATATGTTCTATACATTTTTTATTGGAGTGGCAGTGTTTGGTGTGCTTACAATAACTTCAATATATTCACTTATAACAGGCAGAAAGACACAGCAGGTTTAGAAAATACACGAATATTAGAAAATATAAAGGGTTAAATTGTATGAATAGCTTAGGATATATAAAGTAGAAGTACACTAAAAGAAAGGCAGAGCAGGCTTAAATGAAGATAGTTACACCAGATTATTATAAGAATTTTAAATGTATAGCGGGAGAATGTACGGATACATGCTGTGCAGGCTGGGATGTTGATGTTGATAAAGAGTCGTACAAGCAGTATAGGAGAGTAATTGGGTCATTTGGCAATAAGTTAAGAAGTGTTATGGTGCCATCTGAAGATGGTGGCTGTACATTTACGCTAAAAGAGGGAAGATGTCCATTTCTTAATAAGAAGAATTTGTGTGAGATTTATATCAAGCTTGGTAAGGATTCGCTGTGTGAAACGTGTGCAGAGTTTCCCAGATTTATTAATGAATATGGCAATACAAGGGAGATTGGAATTGCACCATCCTGTAAGACAGCAGGTGAGCTTATATTAGGATATAAGGGCGAGCTTAAATTCAGAGAGGTAAAGAACAGGGAGCAGATTAACAGCTACAATGATATAGACCCGTTTACCTTTGTACAGTTAAGGCAGGCAAGAATTATAGCATATAATATAGCCACGGACAGGGATTATACCATAATGGAAAGATGTGTGCTTATACTGATGTTTGCAAGAAACATACAGGATTATCTTGATAGAGAAAGAGATGAACTAATAGTGGGTGTATGTGGACGTTTTGCCAAGGAAGACTACAGGGAAAATAAGTTAAACAGGGCAAGGCGTATTGCTGCTGGAAAGAAAGATACATATAAGTATATAAGAAAGTTCTTTGAAAGTTTTGAGGGAATGGAAGTTATTAATAAAGACTGGAATATATACACAGAGGAAGTTAATAATTTCTTTGAAGAATGTAAAAGTGCAGAACAGTTCAGGGCTGTTGTGAAGGAATTTAACGAATACCACAAGGAAGATGAAACTGAATATGAACAGCTTCTTATGTATTATCTGTACAGATATTTTCTTGATTCAGTATATGATTATAATCTGCTTTTAAAAGTCAAGGGCGGTATTGTTGGAATAATTGCAATTAAAATGCTGAATATTGCAGACTGGTGGAATAATAACAAAGAACTTTCATTTACACGGAAGGTAGACCTTGCTCATCTGTATTCAAGACAGTATGAACATTCATATTATAATTATGAAGTGTATAATCAATATTTTATGAGCAAGAGAGCGTATGCATATGAGAATCTTTTATCAGAGCTTATAGATTTAGAGTAAGATAATCCATTGGCTGTTTAAAGATAAGGACAAGTGAGGTAAAGAGTAATGAAGATGATTCTAAAGTATCTGGAAGAATTAAAAAAAGAGTGTGTGTTAGCACCACTTTTTAAAATGCTTGAAGCACTCTTTGAGTTATTCGTTCCATTGGTGGTTGCTTCTATAATTGACAGAGGCATAGGACAGCAGGACACAGCTTATATAGTAAAAATGTGCCTTATGCTTTTAGGCCTTGCAATTATAGGACTTGTATGTTCAATAACAGCACAGTATTTCAGTGCCAAGGCGGCAGTTGGATGTGCTACAGGAATAAGGCACGCTTTATTCAAGCATATACAGTCACTTTCTTTCACAGAGATGGACGACATTGGAACGTCAACACTTATGACAAGAATGACAAGTGATATTAATCAGGTTCAGAATGGTGTTAATCTTGTATTAAGATTATTCTTACGTTCTCCATTTATTGTATTTGGTGCTATGATTATGGCATTTACAATAGATGTAAGGGCGGCACTTATATTTGTTGCAGCTATACCAGTTCTTGCCGTTATAGTATTTGGCATTATGATAGGAACAAGACCTTTATATAAGAAGGTACAGGCGGGTCTTGATACAATCCTTGGAATAACAAGGGAAAATCTTACGGGTGTAAGAGTAATAAGAGCATTTAATAAGCAGGACGATGAACTTGCACGGTTTAAGAATAAGAATGAAGAACTTAATCATATGCAGAAGTTCGTAGGTAAGATTTCAGGTCTTATGAATCCTCTTACTTACACAGTTGTTAATGTTTCAATAATTGCACTCATATGGGTTGGTGCAATAAGAGTTAATCAGGGTAGTCTTACACAGGGACAGGTTGTAGCCCTTTACAATTATATGTCACAGATACTTGTTGAGCTTATCAAGCTTGCTAATCTTGTAATTAATATAACTAAGGCTCTTGCCTGTGCAGGAAGAATTGAGTCAATATTTGAAGTGCAGCCAAGTATGAAGGATGGCAGTATGGATTTATCAGCAGATAAAGAAAATGTTCCTGTCGTAGAATTTAAGAATGTTGCCCTTAAGTATAATGGAGCTGGTGATACAAGTATTGCCGGCGTTAATTTTAAGGCTTACAGGGGACAGACTATCGGTATAATAGGTGGTACTGGTTCAGGTAAGTCAAGTCTTGTCGGACTTATACCAAGGTTTTATGATGCAACCAGTGGCGAAGTATTAATAAATGGAACTAATGTTAAAGATATTAATATAGAACAGTTAAGGGACAAAGTCGGAATAGTAATGCAGAAGGCAGTATTATTCAAAGGAAGCATAAGAAAGAATATCCAGATGGCTAAGGCAGATGCTACAGATAAAGAGATAGATGATGCACTTGCAATAGCACAGGCGAAGGAATTCGTTGATAAGAAGAAAGGCCGCCTTGACTATATGATTGAACAGGGTGGTAAGAACCTTTCAGGTGGACAAAGACAAAGACTTACAATTGCAAGGGCAGTTGTTAAAAAGCCAGATGTCCTTATTCTTGATGACAGTGCATCAGCTCTTGACTTTGCTACAGATGCGGCACTTAGAAAGTCTATAAGAACGATGCCTAATAATCCTACAGTATTTATAGTATCACAGCGTTCAGCATCACTTATGCACGCAGATAAAATTATCGTGCTTGATGATGGTGAGGTTGCAGGAATAGGTACACATACAGAACTTTTGGAGAATTGTGAAGTATACAGGGAAATATATAATTCACAGTTCAAGTCATAGGTCAGAATGGAGATTAGTTATGAAAGATAATAAGGATAAAAGAGAAGCGCAGAAGTCTACGCTTGGCAAAGTATTAAAAAGAATAAAGAAATATAGTGGATTTCTTGTTATATCAATCCTTATGGCTGCTGTAACAGTTGCTTCTACATTGTATGTGCCAATTCTTGTTGGTAGAGGAATTGACCATATTATAGGACCGGGCAATGTTGATTTTGCAGGCATAACAAAGGTACTTATAACAATAGGAATTGTTGTTGCCATAACAGCACTGTCACAGTGGATAATGAATATATGCAATAATAAGATAACTTACCACGTTACAAGAGATATAAGAGATGAGGCTATGGAAAAGTTACAGAAGCTTCCTCTTAAATATATTGACGCACAGTCATATGGTGATATTGTAAGCCGTGTAATTGCCGATGTTGACCAGTTCGCAGATGGTCTTTTAATGGGATTTACACAGTTCTTTTCAGGTGTGCTTACAATTGCAGGAACACTTATATTTATGCTTACAATAAATGTAAAGATTACACTTGTAGTTGTTGTTATAACCCCGGTTTCATTATTTGTTGCAAGCTTTATTGCTAAGAAGACATTTTCAATGTTCAAGCTCCAATCAGAAACAAGAGGTGAGCAGACGGCATTTATTGATGAGATGATTGGCGGACAGAAGGTTGTAAAGGCATACGGCTATGAAGAAAGGGCAGTAGAAGAATTTGACGAGATTAATAAAAGATTACAGAAGTATTCTTTAAGAGCTATATTCTTCTCATCAATAACTAACCCATCGACGAGATTTGTCAACAGCCTTGTGTATGCAGCAGTAGCTGTTGCAGGTGCATTTTCTGCAATAGGCGGAGGCATAACAGTTGGACAGTTATCAAGCTTCTTAAGTTATGCTACACAGTATACTAAGCCTTTTAATGAAATATCAGGCGTTATAACAGAGCTTCAGAATGCCATTGCGTGTGCAGGAAGAATGTTCGAGCTTATAGAGGAAGAACCAGAAATTCCAGATGCACCATCAGCAGTTAGTGTTACAGATATTGATGGCAGGGTAGACCTTAATAACGTATACTTCTCATACACACCAGACAGAAAGCTTATAGAGGACTTCACACTTCACGTTAAGAAGGGACAGAAGATTGCGATTGTAGGTCCTACAGGCTGTGGTAAGACAACAGTAATCAACCTTTTAATGAGGTTTTATGATGTTAATTCAGGAAGCATAGATGTATCAGGTGTTGATATAAGGGATATGACAAGATATTCATTAAGACACGGTTTTGGTATGGTATTACAGGAAACATGGCTTAAGGCAGGAACTATCAGGGAGAATATCACTATGGGAAAGCCGGATGCCACAGAAGAAGAGATTATTGAGGCAGCTAAGGCTTCATACTCATACGGATTTATAAAGCGTCTTCCTAATGGGTTTGATACAGTGATTGGTGAGGACGGAGGAAGTCTTTCACAGGGGCAGAAGCAGCTTTTGTGCATAACAAGAATTATGCTTACAAGACCACCAATGCTTATTCTTGATGAGGCAACTTCATCTATAGATACCCGAACTGAAATAAAAATTCAGAACGCATTTAACAAGCTTATGGAAGGAAGAACAAGCTTTATAGTTGCCCACAGACTTTCTACAATACAGTCAGCAGATGTTATACTTGTTATGAAAGACGGACATATTATAGAAAAGGGTAATCACGAAGAACTGCTTGCGGCTGGCGGATTTTATAAGAACTTATATGAGAGCCAGTTCGATACAGCAACAGCATAGGAAGAATATGAGATTGTATATAACGGACATATCTGATATAACCGAGGATATGTTTAACACTGGGAAAATGCTTGTACCAGAGTACAGGCAGGAGAAGATTGACAGATATCAATATATGGAAGATAAGAGGAGAAGCCTTGTTGCAGGGCTTCTTCTTAATTATGCGACAAAGGATTATGAAGCTGATAATCCGGAATATGATATAGATATAAATAGGCTGATTAGTGAAGTACCTGTTAATAAGCTGATAAGTAGATATGATAAAGCTTATGATTATACAATTAAGCTTACTGCGAATAATAAGCCAGAGTATAAGGATAAGAATATACATTTTAATCTTTCCCACACAGGAGATTATGTTGTATGCGCCATATCAGAAAATGCGGTTGGCGTGGATATAGAGCATACAAGAAAGAATTATTTAAAGGTTGCCAGAAGGTTCTTTACTGACAGTGAATATCAGTGGATTGGAGAAGATGAGAACCGTTTTCTTAGGATATGGACATTAAAGGAAGCATATTCCAAATATACAGGACAGGGAATTGCTCTCACGATATCAGATACAGAGTTCAGGTATGAGAAGAATGATAAGGGGGAGGATATTATTAATGGTTATATTAATAAAGATAAGATAACTAATATTAATATTGTCCAGCTTAATAATATTAAGTCAGAATACGTCATATCTGCCATAGAAAAGACATTTTATTAACGATTATAAAATGAAATAAATGTATCAGAATTAATACAGATTTAATTATAAAAAAATGTGGAAATTTGCAATTTATGACTGTATAATGTTGAAAATAATGTAGGAATGTTGATTAATGTGTAAGCCGAAAGGCGGATAGGAGGAATAATGTCTGTAAAATATGTATTTGTAACAGGTGGTGTAGTTTCAGGTCTTGGTAAAGGAATCACAGCAGCTTCACTCGGTAGATTATTAAAAGCACGTGGATTTAAGGTGACTATGCAGAAGTTCGACCCATATATTAACATTGACCCGGGAACAATGAACCCAATCCAGCACGGTGAAGTATTCGTAACAGATGATGGTGCGGAGACTGACCTTGACCTTGGGCATTATGAAAGATTTATTGATGAAAGTCTTAATAAGAATTCTAATGTAACAACAGGTAAGGTATACTGGTCTGTATTACAGAAGGAACGCCGTGGCGATTTTGGTGGAGGAACAGTTCAGGTAATTCCTCATATAACTAATGAAATAAAGAGCCGTTTTTATAGAGATTATTCAACTGATGAAACTAAGATTGCAATTATTGAGGTTGGTGGAACAGTAGGTGATATCGAATCACAGCCATTCTTAGAGGCAATCAGACAGTTCCAGCACGAAGTTGGACACGAAAATGCTATTCTTATACACGTTACACTTATTCCTTATCTTAAGGCTTCAGGTGAGATGAAGACAAAGCCTACTCAGGCAAGTGTTAAGGAATTACAGGGAATGGGCATTCAGCCAGATATCTTAGTATGCCGTACAGAGCACCCGCTTGAACCGGGTATTAAGGATAAGATTGCATTATTCTGTAATGTGCCAAAGACACACGTATTACAAAATCTTGATGTTGAGATACTTTACGATGCACCACTTGCTATGGAAGAAGAACATCTTGCACAGGTAGCCTGCGAATGTCTAGAGCTTGATTGTCCAGAACCAGATTTAGATGAGTGGAGAGCTATGTGCAAGGCTTGGAAAAATCCAACTAAGAAGGTTACAGTTGCATTAGTAGGTAAATATATACAGCTTCACGATGCTTATATTTCGGTAGTTGAGGCATTAAAGCACGGCGGTGTATACAATTCTGCTGATGTCACAATTAAATGGATTGACTCAGAGACAGTTACTAAGGATAATGCCGCTGAATTATTATCAGATGTATCAGGTATTCTTGTACCAGGTGGATTCGGTGACAGAGGTGTAGAAGGAAAGATTCAGGCTATAAAATATGCAAGAGAGAATAACGTGCCATTCTTAGGTCTGTGCCTTGGAATGCAGCTTGCAATCGTAGAATTTGCAAGAGATGTTCTTGGATATGAAGATGCACACAGTGTTGAGTTAAAGCCAGATACAACACATCCAGTAATTCACCTTATGCCAGATCAGGAAGGTATTGATGATATCGGTGGAACTTTAAGACTTGGTTCATACCCTTGCGTGCTTGCCAAGGATTCTAAGGCATATGAATTATATGGCGAAGAGACTATTAATGAAAGACACAGACACAGATATGAAGTAAATAATGACTACAGAAAAGTTCTTGTTGAAAATGGTATGCAGCTTTCAGGTATTTCACCAGACGGAAGAATTGTTGAGATGATAGAGATTAAGGAGCACCCTTGGTTCTTAGCAACACAGGCTCACCCAGAATTAAAGTCAAGACCTAACAGACCACATCCATTATTCAGAGGATTTATTGGCGCGGCACTTGAGTATCAGGAAAAGAATAACTAAGAGCGTGGCAATGAGAATTTGTGAGCAAAGGAAAGAAAATATATTAATTTGAGAATAATAAAAAAGTCCACAGTTGGAAATTTGATTTCTGGCTGTGGACTTTTTATGTGCGGTGAACTTTTGAAAATTGGACAATAAATTTAATATCAAAAAATGTCACGTTTTAATATTGATTTCGTTATATTAATAAAGAGAAACTTATACGTTGATTACATACGAAACTTAAGGAAAAAGATGGAAATAAATAAAAAAGCTAAAATGGAGCAATTATATTCCCTTTATGAGTCAGCCGTCTATGCTATTGCGTATTCAATATTGAATAATGTTGAGCAGGCAGAAGATGTAACACAGGATACATTTTTAAAGATATATTCTTATCTTGATGATATAGAAGAAGTTGGCTCTAAGAGAACGAAAGCATTTATAACAAAGATAGTAAAAAACACAGCTATAGATATATATAGAAAAAATCAAAAAATATCAACATACAGTGAGAACATTGAAGATACTATGAGCGAGGATACAGACCCTGCCAATATAGTAGAAAGACAGCTTGTAACATTATATAAGCTTGATGCACTTGATAGTGCAATGTCTGATATTTCTGATTATCTGCGTAAGATTATTACAATGAGATATGGCTATGAATTAAAGATGACGGAAATAGCGGATATATTAGGAAAAGATAGCGCAACAATAAGAAAACAGATGGAAAGAGCTAGAAAATATCTTGCGGAAAAGTTAGAAAATGTAACGGAGGATATAAGATGACTGATAACAAAAACATTTTTACCAATAATAAAAAAAGTGATAGTCAGAATGTTAAAGATAATCTGCTTATAGATGAATTGGATACTTACAGTGATTATGTACACGAATTTTCAGATAGTTATAAGAATAGAAAAGAAGAATTTCTTAGAAGTCTGGAAAGTGTAAATGAACATAAAGCAACAGGCAAAGAAAATACTGTAATAAAAAATTTTAATAATAATAGAAAAATAAGTTCAATAAGAAGTATTAAGAGGGTATTTACAAGAAAATATGACAGGATTGCGGCTGCGGTAATATTAGCAATGATATTAATTCCGTGTACAGTATTAGCGGCAGAGAAGATAGTTAGTTACTATAATATTAATATTAAAAAGACTGGAAATTACAGCTATGATTTAGGCTTGAGAAAAGACAGCGATTATAATGCAAATACTAAATTCCATACAAATGTAAAAATAAATTTCAATACAGATTTAAGTGGTTACGATATAGAAACAGATGGAAGCAATTATAAGCTTTCGTATGCAGGAAATGATAATTTAAAAGATAAAAATATATCGGTAATGCTTATAGGACTTAATGACAATGAAGATATACAGCTTAAATATATAACTGATGTAAAAGAAATAGAATACAGTGATAAGAAAGTAGTATGGTTTACGCATAGTTATGGAGAAAATGTTGTAAATACTAATAATGGTAATTACGTTAGCGACATATTTGCAATATATAGTGATTATGGATACGCAATAGAGATAAAAGCACAGAATAATACATCAGAAGATTTATTACAGGAATTAATTAAGAATATTGAACTTGTGGAATGTGATGAAAGTGAAGCGGCAAAGGCTAATTACAGGATATATAGGGATGAGTATGTGAAGGAAGATAATGAGGACATATATGCAGGTGAGTATACTGATATAAGTTATAAATTAAATGATAAATTTAATATGCCGGATATGGATATGTATAGCAGTAATAAGCTTGAATATACAGTTAATAATTATACAGTTATAAGTTCAATACAAGATTTGCAAGACAGTCTGATTAATGAAGAAAACAATAATATATCAGATAAGAGTAACTGGATTTCATCAGAATTATCATGTGAATTAATTAATGAGGATGGAACATTTATTAAATATAAAAGACCTGTAACTTATAATATGGGCGATGGGGTGAGCACACTTAATTCATATTATGAAGCAGAAAATATATCGACAAGATTGGTATTAGTGGATATAAGTGTTGAGAATACAAGTGATGAGTATATACAGAATGTAAGACTTATACCTCAGATATGTAGTCTGTACAGACATAATGGAAAGCTTATGATACCAAGGGAGTGTTATTCTAATAGCTTTGTTAATAGTGAGGGATATCCATTGTGTGTAATGTTTAAGTCTTCATTGGGAATAGTCAGAGATGCACAAAGTGTTAATAGAACAAGTGTTAATCCTAATGAAAACATACATATAATAGCGGGATATCTTGTAGATGAGGACAGGCTTGATGATATGCTTTTATTTTATAATTCGTATGGAAGTCTGGCATACGGAAAAGGAAAGCTGGCGGGTATTAAGCTGAAATAAAATAAGAAACAGACACAGAAAGGAGGGGAAAGGTTTGTATAGCTGATGTTATACAAGCCTGTAGAGTATATGAAGAAGTGTATAGTGTGTGTAACTGTGGTAATGCTTATTATGTTGTGTGGATGTAATAAGCAGAAAGCTACAGATATAGTTATAGATAATTCCAGATATTCACAGACAACAAAAGCTGACAATACGCACAAAGACCAGCAATCAGAAAACACAACAGAAAATTCACTTACAAGTATGGAAGCAAATGCAGTTGAACATTATGGTGGTGTGTATAAATGTAATGACCGTGTAAATATTTCAGATTTTGAAATAATGGTTCAGAAAGTAATAATTGATAAGACTTATGATGAAATAGAACTGGAAGCATCACAATATTTTAAGACAGAGTGGATACAGAAAGGTTCACTTAGTAATTATAATTCGGAGAATATGAGCCTTGTGTATGTGTATATAAAAGTAAAGAATATTGCCAGCAGTACAGCAGAGTGTCCGATAGGAATGGCAAGCATAGGCAATTATTATGATGATAATAAATATTACCGTTTATCTGAATGTGCGGCAATATATCCATCTTCATATGAAAGGACAACACATTGTTTATATGATGATATAAATGCAGGTGAAGAAAAAGTATATATTGTTTTATTTAAGGTGCTGGACAACTATACAGACAATGATGGCAGTTATAGTCAGTTGCTTATAAATCCTTGTTTTGAATTAGAAATAAATCCAGCTACTCAAGGAAAAAAAGCACCATTAGTAATATTGGATAATATATCAAGGGAGTGAATAGGAATTCCTGATTAATTATAGAAAGGAACAAAACTATGAGGATAGGTGCATTGTTAAGGATAGAAGTGGAAAGAGCTTTTAAAAGCAGGATGTTTTGGCTTATGTTGTTGTTGGGAATTGTAATAACAGGAATAGAATTTGTTATAGCTCCGTTAAGATACAGTAAAGATATAATAGGTACATTTGATGGAAGCATAGGAAATACTATCAATACAGTGTTTAATTCGTGGTTTTTCTCATTGCAGAAAAATGCAATTCCGCTTAGACAGTTATATATTATGATAATGCCGCTTATGGCAGTATTCGCATATGGTTATAGTGCAGTTTCTGATATAAAGAGTGGGTATATAGAAAATATATATACCAGAATTGATAAAAAATATTACCTTATAGTTAAATGTGTGGTTTCACATATAGCTGGAGGAATAGTTGTTGTAGTTCCGTTGTTGATGAATTTGATAGCCTGTTCAATAATACTACCTTCGGTAAAAATGCAGGCAGTAGTTGGATTTTATGAACCACGGGGATTTAGTCTTTTATCAGGCGTAGCATATACACATCCGTATATTTATATATTTATTGAATTGATGATTATATTTTTGTATACAGGCTTATTTACCACTTTTAGTGTTATGTTAAGCCAGATAGTTCCAGTGTATTTTATAACAATGATATTTCCATTTCTTCTTAATTATTTTTGCTATATAATTCAGGGATTTTTTAATTTAGAAAAATATAATCCTATCAGAATAATGACGGTTGGGTATTCATATAATAACACTTTATTGAACCTGATTATTGAATACATAATAATATGCGGCATTACATTTGCTGTATATATGTATAGGGGGATGCATAATGAAGTTTTATAAGAATTTTAAATTAAACAGCACGGTTAAGTTGATTGCTATAGGTATTTGCATAGCTATAATGATATTTGTGTGGGCAGTCAATTATATTAAGATAAATGCGGCATTTCCAGAAGCGCAAGAAGTTATTTACACCTGTGAAGAAGCCTTGGAAGTTGAAGGACTTAGAATTGAACTTGAGGAAAGTGAACTTATGGATAATACGCAGCAGACAATAACTAAGTTCACAGATGAGAATATAATAACAAAACTGAAAAAAAGTAAAAAGGATTATAAATATATATATGTAAGGCTTAATGTATGCAACCAGTCAGATGAAGATAAGAATATTGAGGCATTAATTTATAATTTTGTTATGGAATGTATGCCATCTGGATGGAGTAACGGAGCAAGCAGTGAGTGTAATAAGGTCAACTTAAAGTCGGGGGAAAGTACAGATATAAAGATGGCATATGCTCTTAATGTGCCTGAAAATGCTGATATATCAAAAGAGGAATTTCATCTTGTATATCGTACATATCCTCAAAAAATTATGTTTGTATTAAATATATAAAGTGGGTAGATGAATATAAATATGTTATTGAAGAAAATTGGTCTTAGAACAGCAGAATATGAGATGAAATTAAGAAAAGAAATATTGATTTTATGTGAAATTCTTATAATTGCTGCATTTATTTATACATATATAGTGTATGGAATTAGCCGTCCGGACAAAGGAGAGGTATGTATATATGATAATATTTTATATAGTGAATATTATGGTTTTGAAATGATACTGCTTATTTTTTTGTCTGTTATAATTCAGGCAGATTTAAGAAGCAGTCATAGATGTGCAGTTATTATCCGCTATAGAAGCATAAGGCATTATTGGAATAATATTTGCAAAAATATAATGGCAAAATGTATGGAAATGACAAGTATTCTTCTGACTAATATTATTGGGTTATGTATTATATTAAAAATATTTAATGCACATATTAAAATATGTAACTGGGATATGGAGAATAGCAGATTTAGATTTGTATCAGGTTATATTATGGAAAAATGTCCATCTGTATATGAAATGGCTGTATATTTAAGTGTGCAGATATTTTCAATATTGTTTATAACAGTTATTATTTCGCAGATTGTATATTGGATAAGCAGTAATAAAAGTATTGGAATGTTGGCTTCAATTATATGGGTATGCCTTGACAGATATACATATTTGACCAAAGTGTTGTTTAGCAGAATTACAATGATGCCGGGACAGATGGTTAGAAAATATGGTATTGGACCAGTAAGGTGTCTTTTATATCCTGCGCTTCTGTGTTTGATAATATATATAATTTCACTGTGTATTGTGCAAAAAAAAGACATTATGTATAAGGAATAATGATATGGTTTTATTAGATATCAAAGAGGGGATATTACGGAAGTTTTATAAATATATTGTTATAATTGTTATAACCTTATTAATTGCAGTTATGTACATATATACATACAATAATTTGGTACTGGAAGGGAAAATAGATAATACAGGTTTTACAATAGCTGACATATGGATATATTGTTTCAGGGGAAAGCTGATACAGGTATCCAACGGAATATCGGAACTGCCATCAGCTGTATATCTTTTATTTCAGTTAATTATAGCATTTGTTATAGGTGATTATGCAAGGAAAGATTATGACAGCAGGGCAAGATATATAATAGTTAGAACAAAGAGCAGAATAAGCTGGATTGCTGGAAAGATGGTCTGGGTATGGTGTGCTTTATCAACGGTATATTTGTGTATGCTTGCTACGCTTGAATTAGTCTGCATAATAAATTTACAGGGTAATATTGGCTGTGCTATTAATACAGAACTTGCATATAGGATTACAGGTGTTGAATTAGCGAATAACTGTAATACATCGGTTGTATTTTTAAAGCTATTGTTAATGTCATATATAACTTCATTGGCATTGGGAAGTTTACAGTTAATGGTATCATTTATAATTAATTCAGAAGTAGGATATATGATGGTAGTTATGGTAGTTATATTATCTGCATATATCAGAAATGCTTTGTGCATAGGCAATGCTTTTATGTATGTTAATACATCTTATATTTCAGGTGGAATAATAAATCCATTGCATATTATAGTTGTAAGCTGTCTTGTTATTATGATAAGCAATATTATATTGATTAAAAAGTTCAAGCGGATAGATATATTTTAAAATCTTAATAAAAAATAAATAGTATGAAACCTTTTATTAAAGGTTGATTTATAAATATTCCTTCTTTATAATGGGTATTGTCTGTTAATGATAAGTTATCAGACGATGAGAGTATAAAGAACTAGGAATGGAGAAGCCGAATGGATAATTACAACAACGGTAATAATTACGGTGGTGGTAATAATAACAACAGGAATAATGGTGGCGGCAATAATAACAATAATAAAAAGCCTAAGAACACCAGTCTTATTGTCTTTATTATAATTGCTGCGGTTATTACATTTATTGGAATAACGATGCTTAACAATCTCGTAAAGAATGCTACTTATAAGGAGATAACTTATAATGAGTTCATAGAGATGGTTAATAATGATGAAGTAAAGAGCGTTGCACTTGAACAGGATAGAATTCTTATTACACCAGTTGACAGTGCAGGGGATACTCCGGGAGCGAACAAGTTAGGTTACACATACTATACAGGATATGTTAATGATGACACACTTGTTCCATTACTCAAGAGAAAAGGTATTGAATTCTCAGGTTATATACCAGATTCTAATTCATCAATAGTAGAATTTCTGGTTGCATATGTATTACCATTCTTATTCATATATGTAATATTTGCCTTTGTATATAGAAGAATATCCAAGGGCGGCGGTATGATGGGCGGCATGGGTGTCGGCAAGAATAACGCTAAGGTATATGTACAGAAGAAGACAGGTGTTACATTTAAAGATGTAGCAGGACAGGATGAGGCGAAGGAGTCGCTTACAGAGATAGTAGATTTTCTTCATAATCCAGACAAATATTCAAAGATTGGCGCCAAGCTTCCAAAGGGTGCTCTTTTAGTAGGTCCTCCGGGAACTGGTAAGACACTTCTTGCGAAGGCAGTAGCTGGTGAGGCTAATGTACCATTCTTCTCACTTGCAGGTTCAGATTTTGTTGAGATGTTCGTAGGTGTTGGTGCTTCACGAGTAAGAGACCTTTTTAAAGAAGCTACCAAGCAGGCACCTTGTATCATATTCATAGATGAGATTGATGCTATTGGTAAGAGTCGTGATTCAAGATATGGCGGCGGTAATGACGAAAGAGAACAGACACTTAACCAGTTATTAGCAGAGATGGACGGTTTTGATTCATCAAAGGGTATATTTATACTTGCAGCTACTAACAGACCAGAAGTTCTTGATAAGGCTTTACTTAGACCAGGCCGTCTTGACAGAAGAGTTATAGTTGACAAGCCAGACCTTAAGGGACGTATTGAAACACTTAAAGTACATTCTAAAGATGTGCTTATGGACGATACAGTTGATTTTGAAGAAATCGGACTTGCAACAAGTGGTGCAGTAGGTTCGGACCTTGCCAATATGATTAATGAAGCCGCTATCGCTGCGGTTAAGGCCGGAAGAAAGTATGTATCACAGAAAGATTTATTTGAGGCAGTTGAAGTTGTCATAGCTGGTAAAGAGAAGAAAGACAGGGTACTCAGCAAGGAAGAGAAGCAGACAGTTGCTTACCACGAGGTAGGACACGCACTTGTTACAGCTTTAAAGAAAGACTCAGAGCCAGTACAGAAGATTACTATTGTACCAAGAACTATGGGTTCATTAGGTTATGTAATGCAGGTTCCAGAAGAAGAAAAGTACTTACAGAACAAAGATGAGCTTATGGCAAGACTTGTAACTTTAGTTGCTGGACGTGCGGCAGAGGAGATTGTCTTTGGCAAAGTTACAACAGGGGCTGCTAATGATATAGAAAAGGCTACTAAGATAGCCAAGGCTATGATTACACAGTATGGTATGTCAGACAGATTCGGACTTATGAATCTGGCAACAGTTGATGACCCTTACCTTAATGGTAATGCAAGACTTGACTGTTCTGATGAAACAGCCGCACAGATTGATGAAGAAGTCAAGAATATGCTTAAGGAGTGCTATGAAGAAGCTAAGCAGCTTCTTATAGAGAACAGAGATGTCCTTGACAAGATTGCCCATTATCTTTATGATCACGAAACAATTACAGGTAAGGAATTTATGAAGATATTCCGCGAGGTCAAAGGTATTCCAGAACCAGTTGATACAACAGGTTTTACACATTCTGAAAAGGTCGCCGAGAGTGTAACATTCAATGAAGATGGAAGTTATTCATCTACACTTAACGGACCTACAGAGAGTGATATATGGAAGGGAATAGGAGATGCATCTTCTGATACAGTTTCATCCGGAGCAGATAATAAAGATGCTGCGAAGAGCACTGTTAACGTAGAAAAGCCAGGTATATTTAATAACAGCAATAATGAGTAACATACAATTATAATAGAATAATAAAGCATATAAGCTGATGTATATAAGCAGCAGGAAGATATTGGAAATTTACAATATCTTCCTGCTGTTTTTAATATTAATATATAGTATAAGCTACGGAATAATTTATTTTATATAAATAAATTAAAAATTTTAAAATATATAAACATAGACTTATAGTTAATCAGGCTATATAATTAAATACATAAAAGTTATGTAAGGTCAGTAGAGTATATGATTAAAAAGATTAATAAATATATGAAAGTATATATGCAGACATCAGGCAGAAATACTTAAGAGTGTATTTATTAAAGAGTGGGGGGAAAATGAAAAGTAATAATATAATTAGTTATTTAAAATTAGTTATGTGTATATTGTCTGTCATAGCATCAGTAGGGCTTATGGCGTGCAGTAATATACATAATAACGGCTCTAAGAGTTCGAGTAATGATTTAAAGCCTCTTATAATAGGCAGTGATAATTATGTGCCTTACAGTTATCTTGACAGTGATGGCAACTTTACAGGAATTGATGTTGAGATAGCAAGAGAGGCTTGCAGGCGTATGGGTTATACTCCTGTATTCAAGCAGATTGTATGGGATAACAAAGATATATATCTTAATGAGGGAGCAGTAGACTGCCTGTGGGGCTGTTTTACAATGACCGACAGGGAGGATAAGTACAACTGGGCTGGACCATATATGTACAGCCGTCAGATAGTAGTTGTCAATAAAGACAGCGGGATAGAAAACCTTGCTGATCTTAAAGGCAAAAGAGTGGCGGTGCAGGTAACTTCCAAGCCGGAGTACATACTATCCAATACGAATACGCCGCAGGTTGGTGTGCTGTACAGTATGTCAACGATGGAAGAATTATATGCTAGTCTGAGAAAAGGTTATGTTGATGCCATAGCAGGTCACGAAAATGCTATGAAAGTATTTGTACAGTCCAATGAGGAACATTTTGGTGTGCTTCGGGAAGAATTAAGTATGTCAGAGCTGGGAATTGCATTTTCACTTGATAATGACAGTGGAATTGATAAGAAGCTTACAGGGGTGCTTAATGAAATGAGGGCTGATGGCACAATACAGAGCATAGCAGAGAAATATGGGGTTGACGTTAGTATGGCAGTATGGGGGAACTAATGGAAGATAAGAGTAGAATATGGGGCATATCAGATGTTAAAGCATTTCTGATTTCAATAATTACAGGATTTATACTGGTGACAATAGTAGCTGTTATATTTACCGAAATAAGCAATGAAACGGTTAATAAGACAGCAGACAGGGTGTTGGATTTTGTGCAGACAAGAGTTAATACCTATGAATACTTTATACAGAATGATAAAGTTAAAAGCTTGTACAGGCTTTCTGATAAGACACAGGAATTGGTAAGGTGCATGCAGTATGAAGATGATATTGATACATTTTTGGATGAATATATGTATAACCAGAGGCTCGACGGAATAGTTGTTCTTGATGGAGAGGGTGAATGTGAATATTACAGGGGAATAGAATATACAGATGTTGATTCAGTTATAGACGACAGTAATGTAAAAGATGTCATTGAACACCCACAGAAGGTATATATAACAAGAGTTAATGTCCGTTCAGGGAGCATAACATATACTGAAAGCCAGAATGAGGAATTTTCCGATATTGCTGTAGCGGCAAGAAAAGATACAAAAGGTGCAGTTATTACATATGTGAAGAAGGAAAGCTATGATAATAGTGGAGATATAAGCATTGACAGGCTCATATCAGGCTTTGAGTTTGATATGGATGGGATTGTGTATATATCAGATGAGAACAAGGTGCTTAATTCCAATGACGAGGAGCTTCAGGGACTTGATATGAAGGCACTGAGACAGAAATATGATGGGGCATGGAAAGAAAATGATAATGGCATTATAGCTGTACCATACAAAAAAGATTATTACTATGGCAAGAGAAAGCAGATAGAGAATTATACAATATATGCGTTCTTTGCGGATAAGCAGGTATATGCTTTAAGAAACAGGGCGGTTGCTGCCGCATTGTTTGTATATATTGCGGTAATAGGTGTTGTTATGTTTGTAAGACAGCTTGTTATTGCCAAAGATGAAAGTAAAATGCAGCTACAGGAAATGGAATATAAAAGACAGCTTCTACAGGCAGCAGAGCAGGAGAAACGTGCCAATATTGCAAAGACAGATTTTTTAAGGCGTATGAGCCACGATATAAGAACACCTATTAATGGAATAAGAGGAATGGTCGATATATGCAGGTTCAATCTTGGCAACAGGGAAAAGGAAGAAGAATGTCTTGATAAGATTATGTCAGCCTCAGGCTTTTTATTAGACCTTGTAAATGATGTTCTTGATATGAATAAGCTTGAGTCGGGGGAGATTGCCATTAAAGAAGAACCATTTGAGCTTACGAAGATTATTAATGAGGTCAGCAGTGTTATTGAGACACAGGCAGATGAACAGTGTATCGATTATTCGGTTGACAGGGGCAGTATAGAATATGACAATCTGATAGGCAGCTCGCTTCATTTAAGGCAGATATTACAGAATATATTATCCAATGCGATTAAATATAATGTGCAGAATGGCTCTGTAAGATTTTCTTATAGTGAAAATGCAGCTGATGACGATATAGTTAAGGTTACTTTCATATGTAAAGACACCGGAATAGGAATGAGCGAAGAATTCCAGCAGATAGCTTTTGAGCCATTTGCACAGGAGAGCAGCAATGCAAGAACAGCTTATAAAGGAACCGGGCTTGGCCTTGCAATAACCAAGAGGTTTATTGAGATAATGGGTGGAGAAATTGAATTTATTAGCAGACAGAATGTTGGAACAGAGTTTACAATAATATTACCATTCAAAATTAATCGTAACGTGACTAAAGCTAAGAATAGTAAATGTGATGCACAGATGTCAATTGAAGGGCTTAAAGTGCTGGTTGCAGAAGACAACGAGATGAATATGGAGATTGTAAGCTTTATTCTTGATAATGCGGGTGCAAGGACTGTTGGAGTAAGCGATGGCAGGGAAGCACTGGATACATATATGAATTCAGATATTAATGAGTATGACGTTATACTCCTTGATATAATGATGCCGGTTATGGACGGCTTGGAAACTGCAGAGAAGATAAGAAAGTCAGGAAGAGAAGATGCGGGTACTGTAATAATTATAGCGATGAGTGCCAACGCATTCTATGATGATATAGAACGGAGCATTAAAGCTGGTATGAATACACATATAGCAAAGCCGATAGATGCTGATGAATTAGTTAATATAATTGCCAGACAAGCAGGCAGATAATAGATGTGACACTAAGAGAATGATAATAATTAAATATATGCGTATAACATCCGTGTAAATAATTAGCAGTAATAAATATATATTATTTTGTGATATAGACGATTATTGGTAAATGTTTACACGGATTTTATGCAATGTATCACAAAAAATACATCAAAACCTAAAAATTTCAGTAATTGGTACCCGAGAACTATAAAAATCAGTAGTACATTTTCGTCAAAAGTTGTAATCTTATAAAAAATAGGCAATTAGTTTTGTGTAAAAGTTACAAAACATTGTATTGTTAAGAAAGGGAGAGTATGGACAATGAAATCAAGACGTAGAAGAGAATGGTTTCGCAGAAGTTCGGCTATGTTTATGGCGTTAGCTTTAATCATATCTGGACTTTCATTGCCGGAGGGCTTGTTTAGCATTACAGCCAAAGCGGCAGAAAAAGCCAGTGCAGAGTGGACAGTAAGTTCTACAATGTATGCAGATGGCGATAATGATAATTCGGTTACGGAGTTGAACGGCAAATTAGGTAAGCTGGTTAATTCTAATAATGATGAATTATTAATTAATGCAAATTCAGGTAAAATAACTAAAAGGTCTAGCGACTATCTGGTTAATCCAAACACTGAATTAACATTTCCAATAGTTAATAATGCTAAGACCTGTACAATAACATTAAGGGCATATGTAGCAGTAACTGCTGATAATATGGCATTTACAGGAATGAGCAATATTAAAATAACAGAACAGTCAGGAAATGGCTGGGCATATTACATAATTGAAGGAACAGTTGATAAAGGTGCTTCATCGGTAACACTTACAACAAATGTTCAGAATTATTTTCAGTCAATAAAGGTTGACTCATCAACAAGTTATGCGACAACATCTGCTTCATTCGCAGATGGGGGGGATACTAAAGCTGAATGGGGATATTCAGAAACAGTTTTATCAAGCAAGGGTTCTACTTCATCAATTCAAAGTGATACAGGAACTTATACTAATGGTGATAAAGATGTATTATATGTTGATGCAACATCAGGTAAGTTTCAACCCAAAACAGATGGAACTAATAGAATCCAGGTTAATACTGGTACTAAGATAGTTATACCAGCGGCGGGAGATAAGGCTGTTATTAAACTTACTGTCAATAAGAACGTAGGTACAGATAAGGACAGCATATTAGGAAATACACTTAATATAACAGGAAGTGACAAGGTCTTAAGAAAGATGGAATGTATTTCCTGTGTTGCAAATTCTGACAGCGGTTATGTTGATGTAGAATTTGAATGTTATCTTACAGGAGATGAAGGAGAGCTTACATTAGATGTTAAAACTAATACATACATCAGAAATCTTTCAATTGAATGTATAGAACTTAATAAGAAAGTAATAAATGGAACTATTACATCTAAATCAGATATTCCATCTGATATGCAGGTTGTAGCGACTAATAATACAACTGGACTTACATATACATCAGATATAACAGTTGCAGAGAATGGCAAGAGCGGTACATATTCAATTGAAGTACCAGCAGAAGATGAAGTTATGGAATATGAGATATCACTGAGCAATCCGGCATACCAGATTAAGAGTGGTATTTATAAACATAGTGTAAGTACAGAGACTGCTGCCAAGATTACAGCAGATTTAACTGTCATTAGCCTTGATACCTGCACAGTAACAGGTAAGATTAATGGTATCACAGATGGTTATTTTACAGAAGACTTTGAACTTGTATTTACAACAACCGAGGAAACAGACTATGTTCCAGAAGTAACTATTGATACAGATACTTGGAAATATACAGCTAAGTTTGAAAAAGGTGTTTCATATAGTGTAGCCGTAAAGGGTGCTAATGACTATGAAGTAACTTCTGTATCAGATGGAATTAAATATTCAGAAGATGCAGAATTAGATATAACTGTAGGACTTAAGCCAACATATGCCGTTACAGTAAGTCTTCCGGAAGAACCTGATTTAACAGGCAAGAATGTAAAATACATATATATGAATAATGATGATGGATATGAATATGTATTTACAGATAAGGATGCTATTAAGTTAAGAGAGGGTTCATATACACTTACACTTGGTGGTGATTTCCTTGCACTTCCATACAAGGTAAAGTCAGGTAACACAGTTACAGTAAAGGGTGCTGAAGCATCACATAAGCTTATATTTGAGCAGGTTACAAGCTGGTCTTTTGTTAAGAGTGATGATGGTGATTATTATGATGATAATATTATGGGAACAACAGGCTACTACAATGGTTTAGCTATTGATGCTACAAAAGGTAAGTTAGTTCCTAATGGAGCAAGCCCTAATTCAGCACAGTTTACTACAGGAGCTAAGATAACAATACCTGTAAGTGGAAAGTGTACTATATCAGTAAAATCATATGCGCCAGCAAGTACATATGCACTTTACACAATAGCGGGTGAGCCGGCATCAAAAGATGATGTGACAACAGTATATAATTATGAAGATGAGAGCGAAGGAACAGTTGAAATTGTATCAACAGGTTCAGCTTACATAGTTTCAATATCTATAGTATATGCAGCTAAGGATGTTGAATATAATAAACAGCCAGCTATGCCTAAGACATATGATTATGGTACAGCTTCTAATCTTGTTGTACAGCCTACAGGACAGAAACTTGTTCTTACACAGACAGGTGGTACATTAAATACAACTACTAACACTGATAAGTCAACTAATATCAATAATACAGTAAGCTTCTTTGGATTTGATGAGACTACAGATGCCAACAAGCTTACAGCTGATATAACAATTACAGAGTGTGGTTCAGACAATGCTAATGGTATATTCTTTGGCGCATTTAACAAGAATTATATTGATACTTTAGGAATACGTAAGTCTAATGGACTTAAGATGATTTACTCAAAGAAGCCATCAGACCTTGCAGGTGCTTCAAGCAAGGCAGATGCAACTATTCCAGCAGGAACTGTTGTGACATTTACAGTTGAAAAGACAGACGATGCTCTTGTTATCAAAGCAACACCTAAGGGTGGAGAGACTAAGACAGCTACATATTCTTATAGTGCAAGTGATAATCTCTTATTTAATGCAGATAAGAAAAATACAGCAGTATCATATGGATTTGTATTAGCAGGTGTTAAGGCAACTATCCAGAATATGAAGTATATAGCACAGGACGGAACAGTTCTTTACGACCAGAATAAATGCTACAATGCAGTAGGTACAGCACCAGTTGTTAAGGAAGTTACAGCTAAAGCAGCTTATACAAGAGATTACATCACAGTAAGCTGGACAGATGAAGTACCAGCCGAAGGCGATGGTTTATATGTGCTTGAAGTATCAAGAGATAACGGAAAGAGCTGGGAAAAGGTTGCATCAGACATTACTGAGCCAACATATAAGTATTCAATTAAGGATGCCGGAGATTATAAGTTCAGAGTGGCTGGTAAGTTAGGTATTAATGGTGAGATTAATGATTATGTTGAATCAGATGCAATAACAGTAATAGCAGCACTGGATTCACCAAAGGCAAGCATAGCTTCAAGTGCAGATACAGTTGATCTTGTATGGGATGCAGTAGATAAGGCTGACCAATATGAGGTATATCGTTATTCATACGATGAGACAGCAGAGAATGCTTCAAAGATAGCAACAGTTACAGAATGTGCTTATAAAGATAAAGATGTAACAGCAGAGATGCCATATTACTATTATATAATAGCTTATTCACACGTTAATGGAAAAGTAGATAACTACAGTAACCCATCAGATACTTTATGGACTGTTCCAACAGCAGGACATACAGGTAAATATGTATATGAAGATGATGCTGTTAAGTATACAATAACTAAGAAGTCATATGACACTGTATACAATGGAAAGATTACAATTGAAGGTGTAGTTGAAGAAAATGTAACAGCAACGCTTTATGTTAATGGCAGTGAAGCAGCAAAGACAGATGTTAAAGAAAAAGAAAGCTTTGCATTTAAAGACATTGCTATTGAAGAAGGAAGAAATGATGTTGAATTAATATTCACAGATAAGAAAGGTAACAAGACTAGAGAAACATTTAATTATGTATATCTTACTAATTACAACAAGGTTGTAGATAGTGCATACACAGGAACTGATGGTGAGGAGGTTAATGGAATACCAACTTATAAGACAGTTCAGGCGGCAGTAGATTCAGTTGCTTCTGATAACACGAGACGTGTAATTATTCTTGTTAAAGAAGGTGATTATGAAGAACATCTTGTTGTTAAATCTCCTTATATAACACTTATAGGTGAGGATAGCGAGAAGACAAGAATATATTATGATGTTAAGGAATTAGCTGGTGGAGATATGTCTTTAAGATGTGCTGTAAGAATAGATAAGACAGCAACAGGCTTTTCGGCAGAGAACCTTACAATCGAGAATACTTATAATTATCTTGGTGATGGTACTAAGTCAAATGAATCAGCAGATGCTTTAAGAAATGATGCCAATGAAACATCATATATCAACTTAAGAATACTTGGTTATCAGGATACACTTTGTGCTAATGGTGGCACCCAGTATTATTACAAGTGCTATATAGCTGGTAATGTGGATTTCATATATGGTAATGAGCCTAGAGCATTATTTAATGATTGCAAGCTTGTATTCCGTTACAATGCTAATAAGAATTCAGGCTATGTATCGGCTCCTAAGGCATCAGCCTCTGCAACATATGGTCTTACATTCTTTAACTGTCAGGTTCTCTCAGAAGAGGGATGCTCAGGAAGTAAGTATTATCTTGCAAGACCTTGGGGAGCAGATGCTTATATTACTTGGATTAACTGCTATATGGGTAAGATATTAAAGCCGAATGCTTCTAATCCATATACAGATATGAGTGGTAATTTGGCTGCTAATGCAAGATTTTTTGAATATGGAAGCTATGGTCCTGCATTTGCAATTAACAGTAACAGAAGACAGATATCTGCTACGAAAGCCAATGAAATGACTTCAACATCATATCTTGGCTGGGATCCATATACAATAGTAGGTACAATAAGGTATACAGGTACTGTTAAGACAGACAGCATAGACAGATATGTAGAGAAAGAATATGTATCAGATACTTATTCACAGACAGAAGGTGATGATACAGGACTTGCACAGTATGCACAGGAAGGTTATGCACAGAGTGCTAATGTAACAGGTGGTGGATTATTAAAGGAAACATCAGATAACTATTACACAGCTGGCACAGCAGAAGAATTCCTTAATGCAATACAGAGCGTAAAGAAGAGTGGTAAGGCATCAGTAATCGAGCTTACAGCAGATATTGCGCTTGGTGATAAGGAAGTTAATAACTTTGACAGCTACAGCTCATTTATAACAGCACATAAGCTTGAGCCACTTACACACCCAACACTTTTAAAGACAGGTGTATCAATGCTTAAGCTTGCAGATATGAGTAATCTTACAATCTACTCTAAGAATGGAGCTAAGATTACACATACATGTATAGATATAACAGGCTCTAATAATATCATCATAAGAAATATTGAATTTGATGAGATATGGGAGTGGGACGATTATACAGAAGGTGCTTATGATCGTAATGACTGGGATTATATGACAATAGAAAAGGGAAGCTCTGATATATGGGTTGACCACTGTACTTTCTATAAGTCATATGATGGAGTTATTGATGTTAAGACACCAGTTAATGACAGTAATATAACAATATCATGGTGTGAATTCCTTCCAGCAAGTGAAGATAATGTATTCTTTGATGAAATGATGAATGCTATGAAGGCTAATCCAGATAACTACCCATATTATAAGCATTTGCTTGAAGAGGGTATGACAGACCAGCAGATATACAATTATGCTTATGGTCAGAAAAAGACTCATTTATTAGGACAGTCTGATGATGATTCATCAGCTAAGAATATTAAACTTACACTTGCTAATAACTACTATAAGAATTCGATGGATAGAATGCCAAGACTTCGTTATGGTACAGCACATGTATACAATTGTATTATGGATGCACAGGATTTAAGAGAAATGCGTCTTGATATAGAAAAGACAAATCCGGAATTAGCTAAGAAAATTGTAAGTAATGGTGCATCATCTAACTGTGGAGCTCATATGTTACTTGAGAACTGCTATATGTCAGGTATAACTAATGCACTTATAAGTGGTAACGGAAGCAGTCCAGCAGGTTATATTAACGCATTTAATACAATATATATGATGGATGGAGCAAAGCAGGAATTAAAGGTAGCTCTTAATACTGATAAAGAAGGTGAAGTAGCATTAGTTCAGGATAAAGATGAATTCAAGAAAGACCTTCCTTATACTGGCTACACATTATATGCAGCTTCAGAACTTGATACTAAAGTTAAACCATATACAGGTGCAGGAAAGCTTACACTTACAACATTACAGTGGGAGAAGACTTCTTACAATGAAGCTAAGCAAGAACATACAGAACATGTATGGAATGATGGTGAAGTACAGAAAGAAGCAACTTGTACAGAAGAAGGTTCAAAGTTATATACTTGTATAGTATGTGGAGATACTAAGACAGAAGTAATTCCAGCGGCAGGACATAACTATAGTACAGAATGGACTATCGATAAGGAAGCTACTACTACAGAAGAAGGAAGCAAATCACATCATTGTACAGTATGTGGTGACAAGGCAGACATTACAGTTATTCCTAAGCTTGAGAATACACAGCCGGGCGACAACGATAATAAGCCGGGCGACAACGATAACAAGCCGGGTGATAACAATAAGCCGGGTTCAGATAACTCTGATGTTAAGACAGATATTAAAGTTTCAGTATTGGTAGATGAAAGAGTACCAGAAACAGGACTTGTAGATTCAACAGAAGACATTATTAAAGCTATCCTTACAGAAGATGAAGCTAAACAGGCAGAAAATGGTGTAAAGGTTGATATTGCACTTACTGTAAAGGATAAGAGTTCTAATCTTACAGAAGATGAGAAGAAACTTATTAATAGTAATATTAAGGACAATCAGGCTGCTGGATGCATACTTGATATTCAGTTACAGAAGATTATAGGTTCGCAGAAGTCTGATGTATATGAACTTAACAGTGCAATTAATATTAAGGTTAAGTTAAATTCAGACCTTATTAATAAAGATTCTTCAAAGACAAGAAAGTATAGTGTAATAAGAATTCACAATGGGGTATCAGATATTCTTAGTGCCGCATTTGATGAAGCAACAGGAGAACTTACATTTGCAACTGATAGATTCTCAACATATATTGTAGTCTATGAGGATGTTGCTAATTCTAATACAGAGGATAAGAGCAATGTATCAGGAAATGGCAGTGCGGCAGATAATAATGATGTGGCAGGAGACAGTGCTGCAACAGCAGATGATAGTGCGGCTACAGCTGATACTCTCTCAGTTACAAGAACAATAATTCTTCTTGCAGTTCTTATGATTAGTGCAGGTGTTATATGTCTTACATTATATAGAAGAAAAGAAAATGCTTAGAATTATATACTTAATAATATAAGCTGATAATATAAGTTAATAGTATAGGCGAATAGTATAAGTAAATAATATAAGCAGATAATAAAATGGCAGTCACATAAAGTGATACAGCATACTTTCTGGTATATCCAGCGGAGGGGTGTAATCACGGTGGCTGCCTTTTTATGTAATAGGAAATTCTATAATTATAAAAAAATTGTAAAAATAAGTTGAATTATGTAGAAAATAAGATTATATTAATATAAGGCAATTTTCGATATGAAGTTTGCAGGAAAACGGCGCAAGCCTGCCGAAGGAGTAACACTCTCAGGTGCCAGTATCTGCTGGCGCAACTGTAAATGGATCGACTCTCTGGAGAGTTCTGGATAAACACAGAGGCCGAAGGTGCAACATATAGTTCTTTATAAGCAGTTAATAATGGATTACAAGACAATATTATGACTTCTTATAAAGAGGGTATATGAATCTCTCAGGCAAAAGGACAGAGAAGGCATAAAGTATAATATAACTTGTTATATGATAAGTTGTATATTCTAAAATGTTATTTCTGATTTTATATTTATTCAGGCAATATTGTCTATAATTCCAATGCATTAAGTAAAAGTCTGCATATTAGCAAAGTATTTAGTAATGTACGGCATTTGCGGTGTTGGGACAGTATAGGCTCATACTATGCTGTAGTTTAGATATGAAAGGTAGAAAGTACAATGTGGAATTCAATTAATCAGATTCTTACGAACATTGATAATTTCGTCTGGGGTGTGCCGCTTATGGTAATTATCCTTTTTGGCGGAATATTATTGACAGTTCGTCTTGGTTTATTACAGCTCAGAAAGCTCCCTTTAGCATTAAAATGGATGGTTAAAAATGAAGAAGAGGCAGAAGGTGAAATTACAAGTTTTGCCGCACTATGTACAGCGTTAAGTGCAACTATTGGTACTGGTAATATCGTTGGTGTTGCAACAGCAGTCTGTGCAGGTGGTCCGGGTGCATTATTCTGGATGGTTATAACAGCATTTTTTGGAATGGCAACTAAGTATTCAGAAGGTCTTCTTGCTGTTAAATACAGAGTTATAGGAGAAGACGGACACAGTCTTGGTGGACCATTCTATTATATAGAGCAGGGAATGGGCAAGAGCTGGAAATGGCTTGCTAAGTTATTTGCATTTTTTGGTGTCTGTGTTGGACTTTTTGGTATTGGTACATTTAGTCAGGTAAATGGTATTTCAAGTGCCGTTAATGGTTTTTTCGATGCGAATAATGAGCATTGTGTCAATATTCCATTTCTTGGCGAGTACTCATGGTCAGTAGTAATCGCTTCACTTATTCTTGCAGTCTGTGTTGCACTTGTGCTTATAGGTGGTGTTAAGAGAATCGCAAGCGTAAGTCAGGTTGTAGTGCCATTTATGGCAATTATATATGTATTATTTGTTGCGGTTTTAGTAATAGCTAATATTACTAGAGTTCCTGCGGCATTTAAGATTATCGTAGAAGCAGCATTTTCTCCAAGGGCTATAACTGGAGGAGCAGTCGGAAGTATGCTTGTTGCTATGCAGAAAGGTGTTGCAAGAGGCATTTTCTCTAATGAGGCTGGTCTTGGTAGCGCGCCTATAGCTGCGGCTGCGGCACAGACTAACGAACCTGTAAGGCAGGGACTTGTAAGTATGACAGGTACATTTATTGATACAATTGTAATCTGTACTCTTACAGGACTTTCAATTGTAATAACAGGTGCATGGCAGGTTGAAGGCATTGAGGGTGTAGCAGTTACTACATATGCGTTCCAGAATGGACTTCCATTCCCGGCACAGGTGTCTTCTTTTGTGCTTATGCTCTGTCTTGTATTCTTTGCATTTACAACAATTCTTGGCTGGGACTATTACAGCGAGAGATGTCTTGAATATCTTAGCGGTGGTAATATGAAACACGTTAAAATATACCGCTGGATATACATATTAGCAGTATTTATTGGACCTTATATGACAGTAAGTGCGGTATGGACAATCGCTGATATATTTAACGGACTTATGGCACTTCCTAATATGATTGCGTTATTCGCATTGAGTGGAGTTGTAGTTAAGGAAACTAAGAGCTTCTTTGAAAGACATAAGAATCAAAAGCTTTAATTTATAAATATTGTAGATATCCAAGAGTTCTTTAAAATAAAGCATTGAGCGGAAAAACTATAAAATAATGGCAATATCTCCTGTCCTTAAGTGGCGCGGAGGTATTGCCATTATTTGGTATATTAATCCGGTGTATTGACAAAAAATGATATGTTCATATATACTTATCAAAGTTAGCTGTGATTAACTAGGGTTAGTCACTACAAGACAATAAGAAAGGACATCGAAACATTAATGAAGAATATCATTAAATCCCCAATTAAACTTTTATGGCTTATGATAGGAATTGTGTCAATGGTACTCGGTGCAATAGGTGTCGTACTTCCAGTATTGCCAACAACGCCATTTTTATTATTAGCATCTTTCTGCTTTGCCAAAGGCTCTGACAGATTTCATAAGTGGTTTATTGGAACAAAGCTTTACAAAAAACATCTTGAAAGCTTCGTTACCAGTCGTTCAATGACATTAAAGACTAAGTTGTGCATACTTCTGCCAGCATCAGCAATGCTTATATTGGCAATGCTTGCAATGTCTAATATATATGGGCGTGTATTTATTGTATTTTTGATAATATTCAAGTACATATATTTCTTTACAAGAATTGAAACAGTTAAGGCGTAAGCTTATGCCTGTTAGTTAGTTATAGGCTTGGAAAATGTTTTCACGAGTTCTACAAGCATATCAACAGTTTTGTCCATACCTTCGATGGTTATGTGTTCGTAAGGACCGTGGTAGGCGTGTCCGCCAGTGCCAAGGTTAGGGCAGGGAAGTCCCATATAACTTAACATACAGCCGTCAGTGCCACCTCTTATTGGAAGTATAAGGGGTGGTATATTAGTATTCTTGCAGGCTTTCACAGCATTTTCTATAAGAAACATACATTTTTTGATAATCTCAGCCATATTGCGGTACTGGTCAGTGATAGTGAGCTGTACAGTTCCAGCACCCCATTTTTCATTCATAATCTTTTCAATGTGGCACAGTGTGGCTTTCTTTGCTTCAAATAATGAAGCATCGTGGTCACGGATTATATAATTAAGGTGTGCTTCTGCAACATCACCAGACATACTTATAAGATGATAGAAGCCTTCGTAATTCTCCGTTTCCCTTGGTATCTCCATAGCCGGCAGGCAATTATTAATTTCCATAGCTACTAAGGAAGCGTTAATCATAGTATCCTTAGATGAGCCGGGGTGGACATTAAAACCTTTCACAACATATTCAGCTTTGGCGGCATTGAAATTCTCGTACTGTATCTCACCCTCAGTATCGCCATCAACAGTGTATGCGTAATCAGCTCCGAAGCGTTCAACGTCAAAATGTTCAGTACCCATACCAATCTCTTCATCAGGCGTAAATGCTACGCAAATTGCAGGGTGTTCAATATTATTAGCAGTGATATATTCAATCATAGTAAGAATTTCAGCAATTCCAGCCTTATCATCTGCACCAAGAATAGTTGTTCCATCAGAAGTTATAAGAGTTCTGCCCTTTAAAGAAGCAAGATGTGGAAAAGTATCAGGACTTAGTATAAGTCCGCTGTTACCAAGCACTAAGTCCCCACCATCATAATCAGGAGTCACAACAGGATTGATATCACCATTGCAATAATCAGACACAGTATCCATATGGGCAATAAAACCAATTGAAGGAAGCTTCTCAAGCCCCTTAGTTGCAGGCAGTCTGCCATAAAGATAACAATGTTTATCAAGCTTAACATCACTAAGTCCAAGCTCAGTCATCTCGTCTTTAAGAAGCCCAGCCAGCTTAAACTGACACTCAGAAGAAGGTGACTTTCCACTCTCTTCATCACTAGGAGTTCTAACAACAACATACTTTAATAATCTTTCATAAGCTTTCATAACAAATCCTCATTTCTGTATATATTATAATATTCCCCGTCCTCATAAAATTAAAACCATAACCTAACATAATTCCCTCATATAATATAACACAACCCACAAAATTATGTTAAAATAAATCAGAGGTTAATAGACTAATAGATTAGGAGAAATACTATGAACAACATTAAAAAACTTTCCACTGCTGGTGTCTTATGTGCAGTCGCAGTAGCTGGAAGCCTGATTTCATTTCCGGTATTTGGAAGTAAATGTGCACCAGTACAACATATGGTTAATATATTCTGTGCCGTCCTTTTAGGACCCGGATACGGCGTAATGGCTGCATTTGTTGCCTCACTTATAAGAAATCTGCTTGGAATGGGAAGCCTTATGGCATTTCCGGGAAGTATGTTCGGTGCATTGATATGCGGTATTGTATACAAAAAGACCCATAATATTATTGCAACAATGATAGGAGAAGTAGCAGGAACATCAATACTTGGTGGTTTATGTGCATATCCGGTTGCAATATTCCTTATGGGAAAAAGTGCCGCAGGAATAGCATTTTATGCATATATAATTCCATTTTTTATATCAACTGCCATGGGTGCGGTCATATCTGGAATAATAGTATTCAGCATAAAAAAGGCAGGCTTGTTAGTTAAGATTCAGGACAATCTTGCAGGATAGACAATTCAATATGCAAAATCGATAGGCATATATAGGAGAATACAAGCTATTGTAAGCAATGATAAAAGACGTTGTAATATTCAATACAGTGATAATCATATATGGAAAAAGACAAGTTTTCTGTATAGAAAAGAGGGTTTTAGTGAATGTTTGAAAAAATAATAAAAAATGTGCATAACAGACATCCGCTTATCCACTGCATAACGAATTATGTGAGCATAAATGATTGTGCCAATATAGTGCTTGCGTGCGGTGGTGCACCTATAATGGCGGAGGACATTAATGAGGTGAGCCAGATAACCTCATTATGCCAGGGACTTGATATTAATATCGGGATGCTTAACGATAATAAATTATCATCAATGCTTAAAGCAGGTGCTACAGCTAATGAACTTGGAATACCAGTAATACTTGACCCTGTTGGTGCTGGTTCATCAGATTACAGAATTAAAGCTGTCCAAAATCTTATGTCAAATGTACAGTTTGGTGTTATAAGAGGAAATGTATCCGAGATAAAAGCGATAGCCGCAAAGCAGGGAATTCATAATATAGCAGCTGGAGTATATGAAACTATGCAGAAAGATAGGTCTGCTATGGGTGTTGAGGCGGGGATTGCCGATAAAATTACAGATGATAATATAAAAGAAATGGCAGATTTTATTAATAAGCTGTCCCAAAAGACAGGTGCTGTGATTGCGGTTACAGGCGGAATTGATATGGTTGCTGATGAGAACCGCGTATATGCAATAAGGAATGGTCATAAGATGATGAGCCTTGTTACCGGTGCCGGTTGTCAGCTGTCAGCTCTTACATCAGCATATGTAGCAGCGGATAAAGAGCATATATTAGAAAGTGTATGTGCAGCTGTTAGCGTAATGGGAATAAGCGGAGAGCTTGCATACCGCAGAATGGCAGAAGTGGATGGCAATGCAAGCTACAGGAATTATATAATTGATGCTGTATACAATATGACAGACGACACTTTGAAAGAATTGGGAAGAATAGAGCGTATATAGTGTGTAAAAATATGAAATATATACAAGATATGTGCAAATGTGGTGTATATAAATGATACAGAGATATATATCGTGACAGTGCATAGGTATATAATATTTGATAGCAGAGGAATAATATATGAGCAGTTATTTTTATTTTACAAGACACGGACAGACTATATGGAATGTAGAGAATAAAATATGTGGTGCAACAGACATTGCACTTACAGAGCTTGGACATAAGCAGGCAATAGAGTTAGGTGAGCGTATCAAAAAGGAAAATATATATATTGATGAGATATTATATTCTCCACTTATAAGAGCAGCTGACACAGCAAAGCATATATCAGAAACTGCTGGCATATCGTGCAGAATGGAAATACGGTTAAAGGAGCAGAATTTTGGAAGATACGAGTCTACACCAAGAGATGGCAGGGAATTTGCCGCGGCTAAGATGAACTTTGTTGATGATTTTGACGGCGGAGAGACAATGCTTCATCTGAGTCAGAGGATATATAATCTTATAGATGATATAAGAAATGACAATTCTGATAAAATATATCTTCTGGTTGCGCATAATGGTATTTCGAGGATTGTCGAGTCATATTTCAGAAATATGAGCAATGATGAGTTTTCAGGCTTTGGAATTAAGAACTGTGAACTTAAAAAGTATGAATTTAAAGATAAAAATGCTTAGAAAATGCGTAGAAGGTGTGTGTAAAGGAGTAACAATATATGGATTATAAGCTTCTTATTGATACAGCGGCTCTTGCGGGTATGATTATGTTAGAAAATGGAGCTGAGATATACAGGGTTGAGGAAACAATCGATTATATGCTTAAAACATCAGGTTTAAAGACTACACAGGCATTTGTTGTATCAACGGGATTTATGATTTCTTTAGATGATCCGTCAATAGATGCACTGACAGTTGTCAGGAGAGTGGACAGAGGGGCAACCAACCTTAATATGATAGCTCAGGTCAATGACATATCAAGAAAGTTTTATAAAGGAATAATATCATTAGAGGAGGCATTTTCGCAGTTAAAGCATTTAAAGAAGAATCAGTATCCGTGGTGGTTAAAGGATATATGCACAGTATTCGTTGGGCTTTTCTTTACGGGAATGTACGGCGGCAATGGCGTGGATATGCTGTTTACAGGGATAGTTGGCGTATTCTTGGCTATATGGTTACACGCCGCCGGCAGTATGAAGCTTAATTCCCTTATAAAAGACCTGACAGCTTCTATTATATTGTCAGTTGTGGCAAGGGTACTCATTCATCTTAATCCACTTGCCCATCTTGATTTAATAATAATAGGTTCGATAATGGTACTTGTTCCCGGGGCTGCAATAACCAACGCAATAAGAGATACTCTCCACGGCGACTACGCCTCTGGCAATGCCAATATCCTCCAAGCCTTCACCGAAGCCGCACTAATAGCCCTGGGCGTCTACATAGGCCTGGTAATAATATCCTAAAAACGAGCCGCCGGTCCTTAGCCGGCAGCCCAAGCTGGCGGCTTAGTACCGCTGCGAGCGGCACTCAGCGCAAGCGTGTCGCCGTTGTACTTGCTGGGAGCTGGCAATCCAGCCACAACGTAAATAATATCACCCACACATTAAGGAAAAGATAAAATTCAGGAGGCCATCCATATGCTACTTCAATGCCTATTCGCTTTCGGTGCAATCATAACATTTTCAGTAATAATAGAAGCCCCAAGAAAATGCCTGCTAGTTAACGGCATACTAGGTCTTGCAGGCTGGGCAATCTATTTGTATACAGAACAGTTCACATCAGTTCTTATGGCAACCTTTATGTCAGGACTTGTGCTTGCAATAATCTCCCACATACTGGCAAGACTTTTAAAGACACCGGTTACAACAACACTTATACCGGCAATATTAACAATAGTTCCTGGAGCTGGAATGTACCAGACGGTATATTACCTGTTCACATCAGATACACAGCAGGCATTATCAAGTCTTGTTGGAACAATTGGTGCGGCAGGGGCAATTGCGATAGCCATATTTATTGTTGATGCATTAGTTGCTGTAGTTAAACGTATTGTATTATAAAGGAGAAATGGTATGACATTACAACAGCTGTCTTATCTTATAAAAGTTGCTGAGTGCGGCAATATAACAGAGGCTGCGGAACAATTATATATATCACAGCCAAGTCTTAGCACGGCAATAAGCAATCTTGAAAAAGAGATGGGTGTTACAGCTTTTATAAGAACGAAAAAGGGCGTTATAGTAACCCACGAGGGTGAAGAACTATTGTCGTTTGCAAGAATGTTATTAGAGCAGGCGGATATTATGAAAGAGCATTTCGGGGTTGTTAATAAAAGAGAAGCCAAGTTCTCAGTATCGTGCCAGCATTATTCATTTGCCGTTAATGCTTTCGTTGATGTTGTTAATCAATTTGATGCAGATAAATACAGTTTTATATTAAGGGAAACACAGACAGGCGAGATTATAGATGATGTTGCTTATGGCAAAAGTGAACTTGGAATACTATATCTGTCAGATAATAATGAGGAAGTAATAAGCAAGCTTCTTAAGAAAAATGACCTTGTATACGAACAGCTTATTGAAGCAAAGCCGCACGTATTTATATGCAAGAAGCACCCGCTTGCAGATATGGATTTTGTGACGATTGAAGATTTAAAACCGTATCCATATCTTGTATTTGAACAGGGTGAGAGAAATTCATTTTATTTCTCAGAAGAATTCTTAAGCGTGCTTGATTTCCCTAAGAATATACAGGTGCGTGACAGGGCTACTTTATTTAATCTTGCAATAGGACTTAATGGATTTACCGTAAGTTCGGGTATTATTGATGAGAAGCTCAATGGCTCAGATATTATTGCCAAGCCATTAAAATCCGATTGTATTATGAGGATAGGACTTGTCAGAAAGAAGAATATAATGCTTAGCAGATACGCAGAATTCTATATAAAAGCATTGAAAAATAACTTATCCATAGTTTAAAGCTATGATAAGCGTAATGAATTAAGTATTTTATTAAAAATTCATATAATGATAATATGACCTCAGGTTGTTCAGTATATTAGTTGAACAGCCTGAGGTTAATTAATTTGGAGGATATATATGCAGACATCGGTTATTGGGTTTCCAAGAATTGGAATTTTAAGAGAATTAAAATTTGCAAGTGAAAAGTATTTCAGAGGTGAGATTAGTTCACAGGAATTATTAGATACAGCTAAGAATTTAAGAAAGATACATTGGACTACACAGAAGAATGAAGGAATAGATTTCATTCCAAGTAATGATTTCTCATTTTATGACACATTGCTTGATACAGCAGCTGCACTTGGAATTGTTCCAAGAAGATATAAGGAGCTTAATTTATCAGGTCTTGATACATATTTTGCAATGGCAAGAGGCTATCAGGGAGAGTCTGGTGATGTTAAGGCACTGGCAATGAAGAAATGGTTTAATACTAATTACCATTATATTGTACCAGAGGTTGAAGATGATACAGTTATTAAGCTTTCAGCAGACAAATTCCTTAATGAATACAAAGAAGCTAAGGAACTGGGCATTACAACAAAGCCGGTAATCTCTGGTCCTTATACAGTTCTTAAGTTATGCAGATTTACAGAGAACAAGGGCATTGATGATTTTTTAGATGATTTTATTGCAGCTTACAAGGAGCTTATAGCTTTATGTAACGATAATAACATAAGCTGGTTACAGCTTGATGAGCCTGCACTTGTATATGATTTAAGTGATGCTGACAAGGCTTTATTTAATAAGATATATGATGAACTTCTTAAGGAAAGGGGTAACTGCAATATACTTCTTCAGACATATTTCGGAGATGTAAGGGATATATATGAGGACATTATTAATAAGCCATTTGCAGGTGTTGGACTTGATTTTAATGAGGGAAGAAAGACATTTGAATTAGTAGAAAAATATGGTTTTCCAGCTGGTAAGCTTTTATTTGCTGGTGTTGTAAATGGAAAGAATATATGGAAGAACAACTATAAGAAGACATTAGATTTAATAAGCAGCATTAAAAATGCCTGTGATAATAATATAAATGTTGTTATATCAACTTCCTGCTCATTATTACACGTTCCATATACATTAAAGCACGAGGATAAATTAGCTGACAGCTATAAAATACATTTTTCATTCGCAGAAGAAAAGCTTACAGAGCTTGCTGAGTTAGGTGTTCTTGCTGATAAGAAACAGGATAAGGTTAAGAGTGAAAATGCCTATATTGATAACCAGAAGGTATTTGAGGAAGAAAGAAACTGCCATAACGCAGAGGTTAAGGAAAGACTTGCTAATATTAAGGAAGAAGATTATGTACGTCTTCCATTAAGAAGTGAAAGACAAAAGCTTCAGAAGGAGAAACTTGGTCTTCCGGAATTTCCAACTACAACTATTGGTTCATTTCCTCAGACTAAGGAGATTAAGGCAGAGAGAGCGGCTTACAGAAAGAATGAAATATCAGAAGAAGAGTATACACAGTATATTAAGAAGCAGATTGCTGATTGCGTAAAATGGCAGGAGGAGATTGACCTTGATGTGCTTGTACACGGTGAATATGAAAGAAATGATATGGTTGAGTATTTCGGCGAGGCACTTGAGGGATATTTATTCACACAGAAGGCGTGGGTTCAGTCTTATGGTACAAGATGTGTTAAGCCACCAGTAATATGGGGTGATGTATACAGAAAGAAGCCAATGACAGTTGACTGGTCAGTGTATGCACAGTCATTAACTAATAAGCCGATGAAGGGTATGCTTACAGGACCTGTAACTATATTAAACTGGTCTTTTCCAAGAGAAGATATAACTATAAAAGAGTCAATATTGCAGATTGCACTTGCAATAAGAGATGAAGTTCTTGACTTAGAGGCGGCAGGAATTAAGGTAATACAGATTGATGAGGCAGCATTAAGAGAGAAGCTTCCACTTAGAAAGTCAGACTGGTATAATGAATATCTTGATTTTGCAATTCCAGCTTTCAGGCTTACACACAGCGGAGTAAAGAAGGATACACAGATACATACACATATGTGCTATTCAGAATTCACAGATATAATTCCAGCAATAGACGATATGGATGCTGATGTTATCACATTTGAAGCTTCACGTTCAGACCTTTTAATATTAGATTCTTTAAGAGAGAATAATTTTGAGACAGAAGTAGGACCGGGAGTATATGACATACATTCTCCAAGAGTTCCATCAGTTGATGAAATTGTTAATGCGTTAAATATAATGCTTACTAAAATCAGCAGGGACAAACTCTGGGTTAATCCAGACTGCGGCTTAAAGACACGAGGTGTAAAGGAAACAGATGCCAGCTTAAGAAATATGGTTGAGGCGGCTAAGATAATAAGAAACAGATAAATAAGTTATAGGCAGAGCCTGTTCCTCTTGAAAGATTATACTTAAGTCCACAGTGCGGATTTGCATCTTGTGAAATAGGTATAAGCTTACAGAGGAACAACAGTGGGCAAAGCTTAAGCTTGTTAAAGAAATTGCAGAAGAAGTATGGGGATAATTGTAATTTATTTTACAGATATTTCTTCATTACAATACAGGCAGCGGTATTTGCCTGATGGGTAAAGCTTAAAAATATGTTCACAACCTGTTTCTATACTTGTAATACAGCGTGGATTTTTACATTTTATAACATTGGTTAAGATTTTAGGTGGAAGAGGATGATATTTTTTATCAACTTTTCCATCTTTAATTATAATCAGAGTTATCTGTTTATTAATGTAACCAAGAATATCTAATCTTTCAGGAAGCTCAGTTCCTTCTATCTTGATTAAATCTTTACAGCCGTACTTTTCGCTTTTTACATATTGAAGGAGTGCAACAGAATGTGACTGTGCATCAAGGTTTAAAAGGCGGTATATATCTAACCCCTGTCCAGCAGGGATATGGTCGATTACTACACCATTTTGCAAAGAATCTATATTTAACATTATAATCTCCATTCTATTTTACTATAGTACTTTTTTTCCTGTGAGTGGGTCTGTAAGTTCAAGTAAACTCAAAATAAGAGCCATACGGATATATTTGCCATTCTGCACTTGTTCAAAATAGGCGGCACGCTTATCGGTATCAACATCAGTTGATATTTCATCAACTCTTGGCAGAGGGTGAAGAACCGGCATATCGGCAGGGGCAAGCTGTAATTTCTCTTTATTAAGTATATAAGTATCTTTTAATCTTATATAATCATCTTCATTAAAGAAACGCTCACGCTGTACCCTTGTCATATAAAGCACGTCAAGCTCTGGGAGTGTATCTTCAAGGCTTCTTACTTCTTTATATACTGATTTATTAGGAATAAGAGTATCTTCTATAAGATAATCGGGAACTTTTAATTCTTCTGGTGATATAAAATAGAACTTATTGCCATTGAAACGTACAAGGCTGTTCACAAGAGAATGTACAGTTCTTCCAAATTTTAAATCACCGCAGAAACCAACAGTCAGGTTATCAAGACGTCCCTTTCTATGGCGTATTGTCATCAGGTCAATTAATGTCTGGGTTGGGTGGTTGTGACCTCCGTCACCAGCGTTGATAACTGGAATTGATGAATACATAGAAGCTCTTAAAGGCGCACCTTCTTTTGGGTGGCGCATTGCAATAATGTCGGCATAACAGCTTACAACACGGGCGGTATCTGCGACAGTTTCGCCCTTGGTGGCACTTGACTGGTTAGCACCGGCAAAGCCTAAGGTCTTTCCTCCAAGGCTTAACATTGCTGACTCAAAGGATAAACGAGTTCTTGTGCTTGGTTCATAGAATAAAGTAGCAAGCTTTTTGCTGTCAGCAACGTGGCTGTAGGCTTCTTCATTAGAAGCAATCCTGTCAGCTAAGTCTAAAATGCTTATTGTTTCATCAAGTGTAAAATCAAGAGGGTCAATTAAATTTCTCATAGCCATTCTCCCTTTGTCAAATATTGGTTTCTCTCTGCCCCGACAGATATGAACTGGATTTCGTGATTAAGCAGCTTTTCAAGCTTTTCAATATAATTTCTTGCATTATCAGGAAGTTCATCATATGTATGGTATTTTGATATGTCTGTAAGCCAGCCTGGCATAAGTTCAACAACAGGCTTGTACATATCTATATTGTCGGTCGGGTCAAATTCTTTTACGACAGTATTTTTATATTTATAACCTGTTATAATAGGGATTTCTCTCATATAGCTTAAGATATCTAATTTGGTTAATGCTATTAAATCTGAATTCTGGCATTTAAGGCCGTAAGCACTGGCAACAGCATCAAATGGTCCGACACGTCTTGGTCGCCCTGTAGCAGCACCATATTCGCCGCCGTATTTACGAAGGAGCTTCTGCCATTCTTCTGACATTGCATTTTCTGCAACAAATGGACCAGCACCTACACAGGTTGAATAAGCTTTTAAGACACCGACAATATGGTTAAGTGGAGCATAAGGTATGCCAGCACCTAAAGGGCCATAGGCAGCTATTGTAGATGAGCTTGAAGTGTAGGGGAATATACCATAATCAATATCCCTCATAGCGCCTAACTGGGCTTCAAGAACTACTTTTTTATTATCAGACAAGGCATTATTTAAGAAAATGCCTGTATCACATATATAATCCCTGAATATATCTGCTTGTTTTTCACACCACGATAAGAGGGCAGGATATGACATTGGTTCCTGATGATAACAGCCGGCAAGTTCAAGATTTTTGGCATCTAATATGGTTCTAAGCCTTGCTTTAACATTTTCATTATCAAGATGAAGAAGGTCGGCAAGACGAAGTGTCTTCTTGCGGTATTTATCGCTATAGGCATAAGCAATGCCCCTGCGTGTAGAACCAAATGCACTGCCTGTTGCAGATAACCGGTTTTCTTCAAGTTCATCTTGAACCTTGTGCCAAGGCATAGATATAGTGGCATGTTTTGAAAGCTTCAGATTATCAGGAGTTACAGATATTCCTTTTTCTTTGATTTGTTCAGCTTCATTTGAAAGATGTTCAAGGTCAATTACCATTCCATCACCGAGAACACATACAACATCAGGGTGAAGTATTCCAGATGGAAGAAGATTAAGAACGAATTTCCCTTTATCAGTGACTACAGTGTGACCGGCGTTATTACCGCCCTGATAACGGACAACAATATCAGCCTGCTCAGCTAACAAGTCAATTACGCGGCCTTTGCCTTCATCACCCCAGTTAATTCCTGTTACAGCAGTAAGCATATAAGCATCTCCTTTAAAATATAGTATAGGTTGTAGTTGGTAAAATGTAACTTTTAATAATGATAATAAATTTTAGTTGCTTTTATTACCAAGTAAGGAGTATACTATTGAAACAATGATAAGTAAAAAGTATAATTGATATGGTTTTGATTATTATTTGATATAACTGTGATACTTATAGCTAGTGAAAGGGTCAGATTATATGAATGTTAATTACGAATATTATAAGATATTTTATTATGTAGCCAAATACAGTAACTTTACTAAAGCGGCACACGCATTAGGTAACAGCCAGCCTAATATAACAAGGGCTATGAATTGTCTTGAACAGCAGCTTGGCTGTTCGTTATTTATAAGAAATAACAGGGGAATTCAGCTTACTCCTGAGGGTGAGAAGTTGTATACACACGTATCCGTTGCGATGAGCCAGTTATTAGAAGCAGAGGAAGAATTATCTGACAGCTCAAGCCTTACAACAGGAAGCGTATCAATTGGTGCAAGTGAGACAGCACTTAATATATTCCTGTTAGATAAGCTTAAAAAGTTCCATATTAAATATCCGGGAATACGTCTTAAAATATATAACCATTCGACACCTCAGGCAATAGAAGCTGTAAGATCGGGAATTATAGATTTCGCTGTTGCATCTTCACCTGTCAATGTAGAAGCACCTCTTAAGCAGATAATGTTAAAGACATTTAAAGAAATTCTTGTAGGAGGTACTACGTTTACTGCATTGGGAAGTCAGGAATTATCATTAAAGGAGTTAAAGAATTATCCTTTGATATGTCTTGGCAGGGAAACAATGACATTTCAGTTCTATAATGAATTATTCTATAAAAATGGAATTGAATTACTGCCAGATACTGAGGTAGCTACAACAGACCAGATACTCCCACTTGTGAAAAATGAGCTTGGTCTGGGCTTCGTGCCTGAACTTATGGCACAGGAAGCCCTTAGCAAGCGTGAAATTGTAAAGATATCGTTAAAAGAAACGATTCCTGAAAGAAATGTGTGTATGGTATATGATTACCAGCATCCTTTAAATTCAGCGGCAAAAGAATTAAAAAAGATGATTATGGAAGAGTAGGAGATAATGACAGGTATTATCTTATTAAAAGATATGCCGTGTATCCTACATATAGAAACACGCATACAATTCCTTCCCATCTGTTCATAGTCTTTTTGGTTCTTGCAAATACATAAAGAATGACTGCTGACACAAGAAGTATTATACAGTCGATAATTGACTCTGATAATACATTCAGCGGGCAGATTGTTGCAGACATTCCTAATATGAATAGTATATTAAAAAGGTTAGAGCCTATAGCATTACCGAGTGCAAGTCCGCTGTCGCCTTTTCGTGTCGCTGTGATAGAGGTAACAAGTTCAGGAAGTGATGTACCAATAGCGATTATTGTAAGTCCTATAAAATTCTCACTGACACCGAAATCTTTAGCGATAAGACAGGCATTATCAACAACAAGTGTTCCACCAAATATTACAGCAATAAGACCGCCTATGATAAATATAAGACTCTTAGGCAGAGAAAGCATTTTACATTCATCAGCAGTTTCACGGTTTTTAAGTGCTGATATAACCATAGCTGCAATGTATACAGCCATACCGATGAGTAAGATTATTCCCTCAATACGGTTAATATGTCTGTCAAGAAGCATAATGCAAAAAATTGCTGTTACAATAATGTTAAGTGGCATATCTCTTTTTAAAATCTCAGGATTAGTCTTAAATCCAGCCATAAATGCACATACACCGACAACGACAAGACCATTAAAAAGGTTAGAACCTATGACATTGCTTATTGCAATATCGTTGCTTCCAGCGAGTGCGGCATTAATACTTACAGAAGCTTCCGGGGCACTTGTTCCCATAGCAACAATCGTTAGTCCTATAATAACGCTTGGTACCTTCATAATTCTTGCAAGTGACGAGCTTCCATCTACGAAAAAGTCAGCTCCTTTGATTAACAGCACGAATCCAATGAGTAGTAATAAATATTCCATATTAAGTCCTTTCCTGCGGCAAAAGAAACATTTATTAATCTTTATACAAAAAAAGCCTTTTACCACATCAAAAAAATGATTGATAAAAGTCTCGTTACTCACTAATAATAACCGGCCTTGCAGCGTGATGACGATTATTATTACATCTAAAGATGCTAACTACTCCCTTTGTTAATATAATAGTATATGGACAAATTGTCTGTCAACAACTAATTATAAAATATAAATTGTGAAAGCAATAATGTACTATGAATATAGATAAAAATGTGGTATTATAAAAACATCATTTAAGTATTTGTGACGACAATAGAATACAGAAATCAATGATAAACTAACATCAGTGAAAGGACAATGCATATGCAGGAGTATGATGAATCATTTTTTAGGGCGAAAGCCAACAAAAGAGCAGGTATAACCTGGCTTGCTCTTATTTTTATTGCGACCATATATTATGGTATCAAGACAAAGAATGGGGAAATTGCAAGGGGATATTTTATAGCATTTACAGTAGTAGGCTGGGTTACTTACATAACAGGATATATAGTATCTATGATTAAGGGTAAGGCAGCTAAAGAGTACAAATGGGTATTAGGTATATGTTATCTTTTATTCTACGCTGTTATAGCATGGACAGCACTCGATAAGATTTCTTATATATTTATTCTTCCATTATTATCAATTCTTATATTGTATAAAGATCCTAAGTTTATAAAGATGATTATGTGGTTTACATTGTTTGTATTAATCAGCAGTAATATTTACAAAGGTGTGGCTAAGGGAATGATGGATTTTGTTGCAAGTGAGGAGTGTGCACTTCAGTTTGCGATTGTATTATGTTGTTTTGCTTGTACTAATATGGCGATAAGACATCTGGTTGAGTCAGATGGTGCACTGACGGGGTCGATTGAATCGGAGCTGGCACAGGTTGTACAGACAGTTGAGCAGGTTAAAGATGCAAGTAATTCAATTGTTGATGGTGTTACAGTTGTAAGAGAACTTGCAGATGAGAATAAACAGGGTGCTAACAATGTAGTTAAGGATATGGGAACACTTGCAAAGAACAATGGTATCCTTAATGATAAGACAGTTTCATCAATAGAGATGACTAAGGTTATTGATACTCAGGTGAAAGATGTATCAGATCTTATGGAGGAATTCTCAAAGCTTATTGAGAAGTCAGTTGAACATGCAGACTTAAGTGCTGATGAGCTTACAGAGGTTGTTGATATTACTAACAGAATGTCAGTATTATCAAGCAAGATTGAGACTATTCTTGAAACATTTAAGAAGGAATTTGAAAATGTTAAGCAGGAGACAAGTACTATTGAAGGAATTACTTCACAGACTAATCTTCTTGCACTTAATGCTTCAATAGAGGCGGCAAGAGCGGGAGAGGCAGGAAAGGGCTTTGCTGTTGTTGCTGACCAGATAAGAAGCTTAAGCAGTGGAACTCAAGACTCTTCTAACAGTATTATGGAAGCACTTTCACATCTTGAGGCTACATCAGATGAAATGCTTGAATCAATTACAGAAACAGTTGAACTTATACAGCTTAATATTGAGAAGGTATCAACAGTTAATAAGTCAGTATCAGATATAACAAGTGATGCAACAAGTCTTGGCGATAATATAAAGATAGTTGACAGTGCAGTTAAGCAGGTTGAGAATTCTAATGAGACACTTACTGCTAATATGAATCAGGTTGGCGAAATAATGCAGATAATGACAGAGAGCATTAATAATGCAGAACAGACAACCAAGACGATGCTTAGCAAATATGAAGCAAGTGCCAGAAGTGCAACGGATATTGAGTCTGTTGTCGGCGAACTTATGGAAGAACTTGGTATCGGTGGATTTATGAATGTTTCCGATATAAAGAGTGGTATGAAGTTCAGAATGGTTATTGAAGGTCAGACTAATGCCAGGGAAGAATACACAGGCGAAGTTGTTGACAGAAAAGACAATAATGTATACATAAATATTAATAACAGAGCAACATTTGATGATAAGAGAAGAAATCTTAAGTGTTCATTTAACGCTGTTGTAGATAATGTATTATATTGCTGGAATGATATAGCAATACATAATGTCAAGGCAGGAGAAAAGGGACAGTTCAAGCTTACTATTGATACGAACCCACAGGTATATAACAGAAGAAAGTATCCAAGAATGCCACTTGACAATAAGTGTACAATAAGCGTTGATGGTACAGATATAACATATTATGGACATATGGTTAATATCAGTGCTAATGGTTTTGCATTCTCAGTTAATGACTCATCGTTTGAAAATATGAAGGGTAAGAATATTGTTATCGAGATTGATAATTTCGATGTTATTAAAGACAAAGAAATACAGGGCTGTATAATAAGATGTTCTAATGATGAGGGTAATTATATTGTCGGTTGTAGAATGCCAGAGGACAGCAATGAGATTAAAGATTATGTGAATAAGAATTATAGTGAATAGTTATTGTGACGTCTGGTAAACACTAAGCAGCATAAAAGCTATACAACTATATAATAAAAGTCCGCAGTATCTGCGGGCTTTTTGTATTTAATATTCAGAAGCAAAAGTAAAAAAATAAAATCAAAAATCAAGATAGGAGTTGTAATTATGTCAATTAAAACAGTTGGAATTATAGGTGCGGGTGCAGTAGGTTCTTATGTTATATGGGGACTTTCTAAGGTCGAGGACATAAAACTTGGTGTTATAGCCAAAGGTGAGAGAAATCAAAAGCTTAAGGCTGATGGATGTAAGATTAATGGTAATGTATACCGTCCAGAGGTATGGACGCCGGACGAAGCAAAAGGTGTTGACTTGCTTATTGTATCATTAAAGTATGGAGCACTTCCAGCAGCACTTGATGATATAAAAGCAGCAACAGGTGATAATACTATAGTTATGAGCCTTATGAATGGTGTAGACAGTGAAGATGTTATTGCAGAAAAGATAGGTGCTTCTCATATGTTATATTCACTTATTAAGGTAGCTTCAGCATATAAAGAAGGAAAGGGGTATGTCTTTAATCCTGAGACAACTCTTGGAATTATATATGGGGAACTTAATCCGCCTTTTAATAGTGACAGAGTTAATGCTGTTAAAGAACTCTTTGAAAGTGGCAGTATACATTTTCGTGTGACAGAGCATATTAAAGAGGAGATATGGTGTAAGTTCCGACTTAATGTGTGCAATAATCTTCCGCAGGCTATTCTTGGGGCAGGTGTTGGCTGTTACAGGGACAGCGTACATATGAAGGCAATCAGTGAAGGTCTTCGTAAGGAGCTTGAGGCCGTTGCAGCAGCAAAAGGAATTGACATAAGCGTTGTTGAGGGTTCTTCCGGCAGGGGAAGTGCAGTCCTTCCAACAGCAAGATATTCAACATTACAGGATATCGATGCCAAGAGACATACTGAGATAGATATGTTCTCAGGTGCATTGATAAGAATGGGAAATGAGCTTGGAATTCCTACACCATACAATGAGTATACATACCATATGATAAAAGCTATTGAAGAAAAGAACGATGGCAGATTTAATTACAATAGTGATAATGAAGAGCTTACGTGGGCGAAATAGTTATGACTGAGAAAGAAAAGAAGAATTCGTGAGTACTAAGAATAAAAGGTCTTTTTCTGATTACAGAAGAAGACCTTTTAAGTATTTATTTTATTAAAGATAAAACTCCAGTTGATACAAGCTTGGTTACAAGCTTAGCCATTTCGCGTGGGGACTCAGGATTATCGCTTGAGAGCCACTGTTCGATAAGACCGACACAGCCGTAAAGTATAAAATTACCGTAATATTTACAGTTAATTGAAAGTTCAGGCGATAATTTACTGATTTCGGTCTGTATGCAGTACATATTATAAAGCTGGTGTATTTTCATAATAAATGAAATGTCACCATTAGGACCTATAAGCACGCGGAAAAGTTCGGCATTATCGCTTACAAATTCAAATATATCTAAGAATAAAGGATAAGGAAAATCCTTTGTATTCCTGGCATTATATTTTTGAAATATCTGTATGAACTTGTCGCTAAGCTCCTGTTCGATAGAGGCGAGCATATCGTATATATCTTTGTAATGCAGATAAAACGTGCCCCTGTTAATATCTGCCAGTTCACATAATTCCTTTACAGTTATGTCTTTGATGTTTTTTTGTTTCATCAGAGTGGAAAGGCTGTGAATAAGCAGTGTTTTAGTTCTCATTACACGTCTGTCTATATTATTTTCCATATATTACCCTTTCTTAAATCTTTCTTAATTAATTGACATATATCAACACAATGTCTATTAATCAACACTTTGTGCAAAACTGATTATTGAGCAAATATTATATGATAATTATAATTATTCTATAAAAATAATCAACACTATGTTTATAAACACAATAAGCAAAATGAAGAAAGGATGGTACATTTAAGAAACTAATTAATAATTAAAGTTTATTGAAAATTATCAGGATATTTAGTGAATTATATGTACAGAAGAATTTATGAAGGAAAAAGAAGAAAAGCAAAAGGGCAATTTTTGGCTTACGGCAGCCACATTTATTGTGAATAAACGTAAAGCAATAGAAATTCTTTTTATTCTTGCGATTATTTATAGTGTGTTATCTATCAATAAAGTACAGGTCAATCAGGATATTACATCATACCTGCCAGCCGATAGTGAGACAAGACAGGGATTGTCTATTATGGACGAACAGTTTGTTACATATGGCAGTGCCAAGATTATGCTTACCAATGTCACCTATAATCAGGCAGACAAGCTTGTAAGCGAACTTGAGGATATTGATGGAGTTAAGCAGGTAACATTTGACGACTCATCAGACCATTATAAAGGTACAGATGCTTTGTTTGATATTACATTTGACGGAACGGAAGATGAGGATATAAGCAAACAGGCATTGAATGAAGTCAAGGATATGTTATCAGATTATGACGTATATGTTTCAACGGAGGTTGGTTCGGAAGAAGAAAGCGCAGAATCATTGTCAAAGGATATGAACATTATTCTTGTACTGGCAGTAATTATTATAGTTGTTGTGTTAATGCTTTCAACAAAGGCATATCTGCAAATTCCAGTATTGCTCATAACATTTGGTGTTGCGGCAATTCTTAATATGGGAACTAATTACTGGTTCGGCACTATTTCATCTATCACCAACTCGATAGCAGTTGTGTTACAGCTTGCACTGGCTATTGACTATGCGATTATTCTCTGCGACAGATTTATGGAGGAGCACGAAACGCTTAATGCAGAAGAAGCGGTAAAGGTTGCACTCTCAAAGGCTATTCCAGAGATTAGTTCATCATCACTTACAACTGTATCAGGTATGGTTGCAATGATGTTTATGCAGTTCAGGCTTGGTTATGATATGGGTATTATATTGGTTAAGGCTATTATTATAAGTCTCATATCAGTATTCTTCCTTATGCCGGGAGTACTGCTTATATTTGCCAGGGGAATTGATAATACACATCACAAATGTTATGTGCCAAAGATTACAATTGTTGGAAAATTTGCTAATAAGACCAAATACATAATTCCACCTTTATTTATAGTATTCCTTATAGCAGCAGCTGTATTTTCAAATAACTGCCAGTATATTTATGACACAAGCTCCATTGTGAGTGCGAAGAAGAGTAATGCTAAGATAGCAGAAGAAAGAATAGAAGATACATTTGGCAAGAGCAACCAGTTAGTTGTTATGGTGCCAAAGGGAGATTATGAGTCAGAGAAGAGAGTGTTAGGCAAATTAGATAATCTAAGCTATGTTACATCAACACTTGGTCTTGCAAATGTGTCAATTAATGATGATTATGTGCTTACGGATAAGTTAAATCCTAGACAATTTGCTGAATTGATTGATATAGACAGGGAAGTAGTTGATGTGCTTTATATGGCATATGCTTATAATCATGAGCAGTATGGTCCTGTATTTACAGGAGTTAATGATTATGAGGTTCCTATTATTGATATGTTCTTATTCCTTTATGACCAGTATAGGGAAGGTTATGTAAAATTAGATAGTGATTTGGACGATAAGCTTAACACCCTGTATGATACGCTTCACGATGCCCAGCTACAGCTTCAGGGAAGCGGTTATTCAAGATTTGTACTTAACCTTTCACTTCCGGTAGAAGGTCAGGAAACATATGATGCATTGGAAGAAATCCGTGGTATTGCAGCTCAGTATTATGGCACAGATAATGTAGTCCTTGTTGGCAATTCTACAAGTGACCACGATCTTGAGTCATCATTTGCATCAGATAATATTATTATAAGCGTACTTACTGCACTTTTTGTTATGATAATTCTGTTCTTTACATTCCAGTCAGCAGGACTTCCAGTGCTTCTTGTTCTTACTATTCAGGGAAGTATATGGGTTAACTTTGCTGTACCGGCATTACAGGGACAGACAGTATTCTTTATTGCATACCTGATTGTATCAGCAATACAGATGGGTGCTACAATCGATTATGCGATTGTTATATCTAACAGGTATTTGCAGTTAAAGAAGGAAATGCTGCTTAAAGATGCAATGATTGAGACACTTAACCAGTCATTCCCAACAATATTTACATCAGGTTCAATTCTTACCTGTGCAGGCTTCCTGATAGGTGAGATTGCCTCTGATGCGACAGTTGCTTCAATAGGTGTTGCACTTGGACGAGGTACATTAATATCAATTATCCTTGTATTATTTGTGCTTCCACAGATACTTTTACTTGGAGATATAATTATTGAAAAGACAGCTCTTACAATGAATATTGCAAGACCACAGAAAGAAGTTGCCGGCAGGGTAAGAGTTACAGGACACGTCAAAGGTTATGTACAGGGTGAGATTGATGCTGACATTCAGGGAACATTCCAGGGACAGATGAAGGTATCAGTTGATTCACTAATTCCAGGACGTCAGGGACAGGTTACATATGAAGATACAGATAATCTTTTATTAACAGATAAAAGTGATGGTGTGGATAATACAGAAAATGTTACGAACAATACAGAGAAAGGAGATGAGCAGTAATGGTAAAGCTTAATACAAAATTTAATAAAATACTTGCAGTAATGCTGTCACTGCTCATTATCTTTGCGGCATTTGGAAATATTATTCCATATATGGTGCAGGCAGAGGAAGCTGACAGTGATGTCATAGTAATTTCAAGTGCCAAGGAACTTATTGAATTTGCCAATAACTGTAAATACGACAGTTACAGCAGGGGCAGGACGGTAAGACTTGTAACAGATATCAATTTATCGAATACAGATTTTCAAGGCATACCATATTTTGATGGAACATTTGATGGTGCTAACCATACAGTAAGAAGCTTTAATATCGATTATAAAGGTTCTGATTACGGTTTTTTCCGTTATCTTGGAGAAAATGCTTATGTATGCAATCTTAATGTATCAGGAAGCATTAATACATCTGGTACACAGAAGAATATAGGCGGAATTGCCGGTGTTAATTATGGTATAATAACTAACTGCATATTTTATGGAAAAGTCAATGGTACAACATATGTAGGTGCAATTGCAGGAATTAATAAGCCAGGTGCTAATATAACTAACTGTCTTAGTGATGCTGTTGTTACAGCGACTAACCAGACAGGTGGAATAGCAGGCAAGAATGAAGGACTTATAAGTGAATGTGTATCAAGAAGCCGCGTTAATACAGATGAATTAGATTCATCATTTGATGTCGGTGGAGTTGATGTTGGAACATTTAATATTACACAGCACGTTGTAGACCGTAACGATATGGGTGGAATAGCAGGTAATTCATCTGGTGTTATTTCATCGTGTACAAATTATGGAACAATTGGATATAACCATACAGGTTATAATGTTGGTGGTATAGCAGGAAGCCAGAATGGAAAGATACTTAACTGTACCAACGAAGGCGATATATACGGCAGAAAAGATGTCGGCGGTATTGTGGGACAGGCAGAGCCTTATATAGAGTCTGAATATTTACAGGACAGAATTGATACAATTCAGGGCTCTGTTAATAATATAAGCAATACATTAAACAGCTTGTCAGATTCAATGAGCAGTGCTTCATCTAAGACAAGAGATTATGCAGAAAGCATTACTAACCAGTATAAGGAAGATGTTGATGTATTATCGGACTCTTTAAAAGAAGTATCTGACTCTATGCAGGATAACCCTGATACAAGAGAGTATTTTGACAATATTGATAATGCTCTTAATAAGATAAAGGACATTCAGGGTGATGATAAAATTTTATCAGACTCCCAGAAAGATGCTATCGATGAGCAGTGGGATATCATTAATGATAATCTTAAGGACATCAGTAACACAATGGCAGATTCGAGTGATACAGCAGAAGACTTTGTAAAAGATGTGTCAGACCAGCTTGGAACAGGCAATATTACAGGAGATATTCAAGGTATTGTAAATGTTCTTGATGAACAGATACAGAATATTTCTGACAGTATCAATACCATTTCTTCACAGATTAACAATATAGGAAGTACAGTGAATGATACAGCACAGCTTGTTACAAGTGATGACAGTCATATAGAAGATATTTCCACGGCGGAAAATGCGGAGAATACGGATGGTGTTATAACTAAATCGGTGAACAGGGGAGCTGTATATGGCGACCTTAATGTAGGCGGAATAACAGGAACTATGAACATTGAATATGATGTAGACCCTGAGTATGATCTGGATTTAAGAAGTTCAACAAATGTTAAGCTTCGTTCAACAGTTAATGACATAGTAATATACTGTGTTAATTATGGAGAGGTTACTTCCAGAAAAGATTGTACAGGCGGAATAACTGGTTTGCAGGAATTAGGACTTATATATGGCTGCGAGGGCTATGGGGGGGTTAAGTCTGAAACTGGTGATTACGCAGGTGGAATAGCTGGTAACAGTGTCAGTGCAGTATCAGATAATTACAGCCTCTGCAATGTTGAAAGCGACAGCTGCACAGGCGGAATATGCGGACAGGGATACACAGTTAAGAATAATGTGTCCATTGCAACAATCAGCGGTGATGGTGAGAAAAAAGGTGTGATTGCTGGAACTACTGATTCAGAGGGAAGCATAAGAAATAATATATTTGTGAGTGACACTTTAGGCGGCATAGATGATATTAATTATAGTGGTGTTGCTGATAAGGTGACTTATGATTATGTTATGTCACTTGATAATATTCCAGAAGGCTTTCATCAGATAACAATAACATTTAAAGCTGATAATTACGTTGTTGGAACTAAGATAATAGCCTACAATGGCAATATTACAACATCAGATCTGCCATCAATACCAAAGAAAGACGGATACTATGGTGAATGGCCGGCAGATATTACAGTAAGTCCTATAACACAGAATAAAGTTGTTGAGGCAGAATATCATCTCTGGACAGAAAGTCTTGCATCTAATGAGAAAAATGCAGATGGCAAAATATTATTCCTTGCAGAAGGCAAGTTCTACAACGATGACAAGCTTGTAACCAGGACTTGTGACATAAGCGGTCTGTCAGGAGATGTAGTATATGCTTATAGCTGGCAGATATTAAGCTCTCACACAAGCCAGCAGGATACTGTTACAGGTCATTTTCTTGTAGAAGATAGTGATGGCAGCAATGAAATATGGTATGTAGATAAAGACGGCAACAACTGGGTCAAAGCAGACACGAAAAAGAACGGCAGTTACATAACAGCCGTAATCCCATACGAAGCCGATTTTGCTCTTATACACAAGAACTCCAACAAAATAATCTACTACATAGCCGCCGCTATAGCCATAATACTTCTTGCCACAATAATAATAATAAAGCACAAGAAAGCCAAACCAACAGGTAAGTAGTAAGAAACAAAAGCCAATATAAGATATGAAAAAATGCTCCCATCCAGCTAACAGGTAAATCCCAATTCACCAATCATCTGGAAAGGAGCATTTTTAAATATCATACCAAAGCGAATAATATACGATATAGTCATAACACTCTACAGAGTTCATCTACAAAGAACAGTGTCCACACGTCACAACAATCTACACCAAGTTGTGAGCCTATGCTATATTGCAAGCTGGGTACTGTTGAAGCCGCCGGTACTTAGCGGCTGTCCTTTAGCCGCTTAGTATCCGCTGCGGTTTCAAGTAGCGAGAGCGTGCCCAGCGGTAATATAGCAGAGCCTCGCAACGTCCGTTAGTAATAGCTGTCCGTCATTCATCACTGCTTTTTGGAATTACTCTAACACAAGTAAAAGCGCCATCTTAAACTTTCCATTAGCTGTCACACTATGAAGTCCATTTTTTTCAAAACGGAAACATTCACCTTCTGAAAGCTCATAATCTTTACCTTCATATCCTATAGTTGCCTTGCCTTCAAGTGCAAATACGATAGCATTACCAGGTGCTCTGTGAGGTGTAAGACCTGTTCCCTCATCAAATGCCATAAGGACATACTTCATATCAGGAGTGCTTACCACGTCCATATTGGCAATACTGCCTTCTTCGTAAGATATAAGGTTCTTAAGTGCAAATACTTCATTAGTTTTTACGTTAGTGTTCATATTAATATCCTTTCCTGTACATATAATCTCTGTATACACAATTCCGTTAGATGTCTGCATTCCACATAATGTACCTGTTGGTACAATAAGTAGTTCATCTGGCTGTAATTTAATAGTCTTAGGTTCTTCTCCAATAATGAATTCTCCCCAGCCGGAAGCTACAATATACATAGTCATTCTGTCATAACTTTCCTGACTTATGGAAGTATCCTTTCCCATAGAGAAGTAAGTCACTTTGGTGGAATTACCAAGTCTGGAATCTCTTGAGATAGTCATACCATTTCTTATCGGGCGAAGTTCTTCAATACTAAATTTCATAATCCTCCAATCTGATGAATAGGGTACATCTAATAGGTGTGGTTGTATAATAATTCTTGTTGCAATGTGCAAGTGGGGCGGAGAGCACAGAGATGATAAATAAATATATTGACATTTTATTAACTGTGTATTATTGTACTAATAGAGTAATACAATAATACAATGTAAGGCGCATATATTGTTTATGCATTACTACCATATGGGAATTATCAATATTGATTATAAGCAGGAGGAATAAGTTATGAGTTGGAACTTTAGTAACGATGTCCCTATATATCTGCAAATAATGGAGCATTTTAAAGTTCAGATAGCCAGCGGAAAGCTTGAGGTCGGCGATAAGATTCCGCCGGTGAGGGAGCTGGCATTGGAGGCAGGAGTTAATCCTAACACAATGCAGAAGGCTTTATCAGAGCTTGAAAGAGAAGGTTATCTTGAATCACAGAGAACATCTGGAAGATTCGTTGCAGACAGAGGTAAACAGATAGACAGGTTAAAGCAGGATATGGCTCTGGAGCTTTGTGAGAGCTTTCATAATGGAATGAAAAAGATAGGTTTTACTCCAGAAGAAGCAATTGCAGAGTATAAGGAATATATCAGCCGTATAGAGGAATAAAAGTTATAACAGGGAAATTATAACAGTGCTTTAATTTATCTTAGAATGGAGGATATATGAGCAATTTGGTGGAGATTAAAGAATTAGGCAAATGCTACGGAAAGAAAAAGGCTATGAATAATCTGTCACTTTCTTTAGAGAGCGGCAGGATTATAGGAATATTAGGTCCTAACGGAAGCGGCAAGAGTACGCTTATTAAGATGATGGCAGGTGTGCTTAAGCCAACGTCAGGACAGATAATAATTAATGGGTATCCAGTTGGTGTTGATACTAAGAAGATAGTGTCATATCTTCCAGAAAGAACATACCTTAACCCATCTATGAAAGTAAAGGAAGCAGTTGACTATTTTGCGGATTTCTATGAGGATTTTTCAAGGCAGAAAGCACTTGATATGCTTGAGAAGTTTGGAATTAATGAGCAGGATAAGATAAAGTCACTTTCTAAAGGAACAAGGGAAAAGGTGCAGATAGTTCTTGTTATGAGCAGGGAAGCAAAGCTGTATCTTTTAGATGAGCCTATGGGTGGCGTTGACCCTGCGGCAAGAGATTACATTTTACGGACAATAATAAGCAATTATAATGAAGATGCGACAGTTGTTATAACAACACATCTTATCAGTGATATAGAAAATGTTCTTGACGAGGTTGTATTTATAAAACAGGGCGAGGTGTATCTTAAGGAGTCAGTTGATGATATAAGAACAAAATACAATAAGAGTGTTGACGCATTATTCAGGGAGGTGTTCGTATGTTATTAACAGCAGGCAGATTAATAAAATATGATTTGAAAGAATTATTTAAAAAGCACATTGCATTATATATAGTTACATTACTTGCAGCATTTGGGTGCTGGGCATTACATATGTTGTCAGAATATGTTCCGGATAATGGCATTACACCAGTGGCATATCCGGTTATGATAGCAGTTTATGTAATTGTATGCGTAGTTTTATTTATTGTAAGCATAGTATTTGTGATATTATATTTTAGAAGAAGCATGTTAAAAGATGAGGGCTATCTTACCCACACACTTCCAGTTCCTGTATGGCTTATATATGTATGCAAGCTTATATCAGGATATATTATATATCTTGTTAATTTTGTAGTGATTATTGTTTCTGTATGTATAGCAATTGCAAGGGTAGACTGGATATGGAGAGTGCCAGAGAGTATTAATGAGCAGTTAAATGTGTTAGGATATAAAGGCAGTTTCTGCACATTAATAATTATATTGATTATATTGTCAGGGATATATATGTATGCAATGTTCTTTTTCTGTATGTGTATGGGATATACAGCCAATGGCAACAGGGATGCATTCTCATTTGTAACATATATTGCAGTGTATATTGTTGGACAGATATTGAATGTTATTGTGCTTTTACTTACGCCAATAAAGGGGAATGGTAATATGTTTGAAGAGATGATTAAGGAATCTGTAACGGGAAGTGATGTGGCATTTAAGTTTGAAGAATTCGGACATATTATGACAGGTTCGGTTGTGATGTCAGTAGTTATGTTTATTGCGTTTGTGGCTGCCTCAATATATATACTCGATAAGAAATTAAATCTTGAATAATAATTTTAAAGCTTAATTTCTGGTAACTATTATTTAAGAAGTCTTTTTTACAAGAGAATTACTTAAGGAGCAGTATTATGGCAAGAAGTACGGATTTGACAAAAGGAAATATAACGAGAGGCTTATGGGGATTTGCACTTCCTCTTATGTTAGGAAATGTATTACAGCAGCTTTACAATCTTGTAGATACGTGGGTTGTTGGACGATATGTAGGTGATAATGCACTGGCGGCAGTAGGTTCGTCATATACGCTTATGACATTTCTTACATCAGTAATTATAGGTTTATGTCTTGGCAGCAGTTCATTTGTGTCTATGGCATATGGCAGAAAAGATGTTAAGGCTATCCGTAATGGAATATTCTTATCATCATCTATGATAGGTGCAATTGCTGTTGTGATTATGGCATTGTTCTATATATTAGTTGATAAGATTATATTACTTTTGCAGGTTCCGTATGAAATTGCCGGAGATATGAAAGAATATCTTATATATGTGTTTATAGGTTTTATTGCAATATACATATATAATTATGTGTCTAATATATTAAGGGGAATTGGCAATTCGGTAGTTCCCCTTGTATTTCTATCAGTATCAGTTGTGCTTAATATATTTTTAGATATATTGTTTGTGGCAGGTTTTAATATGGGAATTAAGGGTGCGGCAGCAGCAACAGTGATAGCACAGTATATATCTGGAATAGGGATATTTATATATATGATTGCGGCTTATCCTGAATACAGGATACATAAAGACGATATGCAGTTTAATAAAGAAAATATAACGAATATATTTTCTTTATCAGGCTTTACCTGTCTTCAGCAGTCGGTTATGAATTTTGGAATATTATGCGTACAGGGAATAGTAAACAGTTTTGGTACAGTGATTATGGCAGCGTTTGCAGTGGCTGTAAAGATAGATACCATAGCATATATGCCGGTACAGGATTTTGGAAATGCGTTTTCAGTATTTGTTGCACAGAATTACGGGGCAGGGCAGAGACAGCGTATTAAGAAAGGAATAAAGCAGTCAGTAGTAAGCGTTATTATATTCTGCGTGTGCATAAGTGCAGTTGTATGTGGATTTGCAGACACATTTATGGGCATATTTGTTGATAATTCAAGCGTGGAAGTAATTAATGCGGGAGCTGTGTATCTTAGAATGGAGGGAACATTTTATATAGGAATTGGAATATTATTTATGCTGTATGGCTATTACAGGGCAATCAATAAGCCGATGATGTCAGTTGTGCTTACAGTGATATCACTTGGAACAAGAGTTGTGCTTGCATACACTTTATCTGGAATATCAGCAATTGGGGTTATTGGAATATGGGTGGCTATTCCTATTGGATGGTTCTTAGCAGATGCGGCAGGGATTATTTATTACATTTTTAAAGCAGGTAAAAGCTGCATATAAGTGTGACATAAGCGTGGCAGAAATGTGAGCGGAAATGGAGAAGGATAATGAGCAGGATATTAGTTGTTGAGGATGATGAGGTATTACGAAATGAGCTTATTGAACTTTTGCGTAATGAAGGATATGCGGCAGAATATATAAGTACATTTTCAGATACGGCAGGACAGATTATAAAATCAAAGCCAGATCTTGTGCTTCTGGATATTAACATTCCAGAGCTTAACGGAGAGCTTGTATTAAGAAAGTTAAGAAAAGAGGCTGATATACCGGTAATAATGGTTACGAGCAGAACATCAGAGAGTGATGAGGTGCTGTCAATGAGTTATGGGGCAGATGATTATATAACCAAGCCATATAACCCGACAATACTTATGCTTAGAATATCAGCTGTAATAAAGAGGACAAGAAAGCAGGACAGCAGTGAGGCAGATACAGGTGAGAAGGGAATATATCAGTATAAGGAAGCGGTTGTTAATACTGCGAAAGGAACATTAAGCCGTGGGGATAAAGAGCTTGTGCTTACCAAGAATGAGATGATAATATTCTTAAGCCTGCTTAACAATATAGGAAAGATCGTATCAAGAGATGAACTTATGACGGCACTGTGGGATAATGAGGAATATATTAATGATAATGCACTCACTGTTAATATAAGCAGGTTAAGAGCGAAGCTTTCGGATTTTGGATACGAAGATGCGATAGAAACAAGAAAGAAACAGGGGTATTGTCTTGTATGAAATTAAAAGAATATATAAAAGATGAGTTGTTTAAAATCATACTTATTATTGTATATATAATGCTTATATGTGGGCTTCTGTGTGCATTTAACTTCGGAGTACAGATGGCGGCACTTATGGCTGTGCTTGCAGCCATATTTTTTATTATAATGTTCACATGGGATTTTTGCAGAAAACGGAATTTCTATAACGGTCTTATTGATAATACGCAGATGATTGATAAGAAATATCTTGTTATTGAAACACTGGATGAGCCGGAATTCTATGAGGGAAAACTTGTGTATACAGCGATGTATGACATTAATAAATCTATGATTGAGCATATCAATCAGTATGAGAGGGGACAGCAGGATTTTAAAGATTTCATAGAAATGTGGGTTCACGAGATAAAGCTTCCAATAGCAAGCCTTACGCTTATGTGCCACAATGACAAAGAGCATATAGATAAGAAATTTATTACACAGCTTAACAGGCTTGATGATTATGCGGACAAGGTACTTTATTATGTGAGGTCAGAAAATGCAGAGAAAGACTATTCATTTGGAAAAGTTAATCTAAAAACAATTATTAACAAGACAGCAGTTAAGAATAAAGACATAATATTAAGCAACAACATAAGTCTTAATGTCCACGACATAGATACTTATGTCAATACTGATGCCAAATGGCTTGAATTCATAGTCAGTCAGATTATAAGCAACAGTATTAAATACAAAAAGACATCAGGAGAGGCTTATATCGAAGTATATTCTAAGCAAAGACAGGACAGTGGCACAGACAAAGTGGGGTATGCTGTGCTTCATATAAAGGATAACGGAATTGGAATACCAGCTAAAGATATAGATAAGGTATTCATTAAATCTTATACAGGTTCTAACGGAAGAAATAATGCCAAATCAACAGGAATGGGCTTGTATATTGCTAAAAATATGTGTGGCAAGCTTGGACATAATATAAAGATAAAGTCAATTGAGGGAGAATATACAGAGGTTGAAATAACATTTTACGGGGACAGCTATTACAACCCGGTTAATATTGAAAAGACCGATATTATAAAGAATTAATATTACAGAAAGTTAATATTATACAAAGCCAATATTACAAAAATGTAACATTGCGTAATATTAGAATTACGACAGATAACAAAATCCTTATTACAATGTAGAGGAAGTCAAGTGATTGGCAGATATGAGCCTTAGAGGTTTCGTATACAGAAATGGAGGATTTTATATGAGTGAGAATATTTTGAGAATTCAAAATGTAGAGAAATACTATGGCAGCAGGAATAACCTGACTAAAGCGATAGATGACATATCGTTTGATGTAAATAAGGGTGAATTCGTTGCTATTATGGGTGCTTCGGGAAGCGGTAAGACAACACTTCTTAACTGCATATCTACAATTGATAAGGTTACAAGTGGCAATATATATGTAGACGGCAATAATATCACACAGCTTAAAGGAAGTGCTCTTAACAGATTCAGAAGAGATAAGCTGGGATTTATATTTCAGGATTTTAATCTTCTGGACACACTTACAGCATATGAGAATATTGCACTTGCATTGTCAATCAGAAATGATTCTCCTGAGATAATTGACAGGGCAGTAAAAAATGTAGCAGAACAGCTTGATATAACAGAGATATTAAATAAATATCCTTACCAGATGTCAGGTGGACAGAAACAGAGAGTTGCTTCTGCAAGGGCAATTATAACAAGTCCAAGTCTGGTGCTTGCCGATGAGCCGACAGGAGCTCTTGACTCAAGAGCTGCTAAGCTTCTTCTTGAAAGGTTTAATATGCTTAACAGGGAATTGCAGGCGACAATACTTATGGTAACACACGACTCATTTACTGCAAGTTATGCAAGCAGAATTATATTTATCAAGGACGGTAAGATATTCCACGAGCTTAACCGTGGTGATGATGACAGGAAGACCTTATTTAACAAGATAATAGATGTTGTTTCATTATTGGGAGGTGACGCGGGCGATGCTCTTTAAACTATCATTTTCCAATATGAAAAAAAGCCTGAAGGATTATGCGGTATATTTCTTCACGTTAATACTCGGTGTTGCGATATTTTATCTTTTTAATGCAATCGAAACACAGACAACTATGCTTAAAATATCAGAAGACACAAGACAGATAGTAAAGCTTATTAATACAACACTTTCGGGAGTAAGCGTATTTGTTGCATTTATACTTGGATTTCTTATTATATATGCAAGTAATTTCCTTATGAAGAAGAGAAAAAAGGAATTCGCATTATACATTCTTCTTGGAATGGGAAAAAGGAAAATATCACTTATACTGTTTCTGGAAACACTGATTATAGGTGTTATATCGTTAGGAATAGGACTTGTGGCAGGAATAGGACTTTCACAGGTTACAAGTATATTTGTTGCCAATATGTTTGGGGTTAATGTTGAGAAATACAGATTTGTATTTTCGCAGCAGGCATTTGTAAAGACATTGATATATTTTGCGATTATATATGTTGTTGTAATACTCTTTAATATGTTCTGCATTAACAAATATAAGCTTATAGACCTTCTTACAGGAAGCAGAAAGGCAGAAAAAGCAACTAACAAAAATCCATATATATGTGCAGTTGTATGGATAATATCAGTTGTACTGCTTGCATTTGCCTACTATAAGGTATCAGATAGCAAGAATCTTAAGTTAGTTACTGACCTTGGCAAATATATAGTAATGGGCTGTGCAGGCACATTTTTATTCTTCTGGTCATTATCAGGAATTGTGTTCTCAGCAGTACATTCTATGAAAAAGGTGTACTACAAAGGACTTAACAGCTTTGTGTTCCGTCAGATGAGCAGCCGTATGAACAGCAACGTGTTCGCAATGACAGTTATATGCCTTATGATGTTTATAACAATCTGCGTATTATCAAGCGGACTTACAGTGCGTAATTCACTTGTACACAATATTGATATTCTATCACCAGCAGATGTGCAGATAGAAAAGGAACTTTATTCAGATGATGAGGCAGAATTGATTAAAGATTATTATAAGAGAAAAGATATTGACCTTGAAGATATTCTTAAAGATATAGTAGATGTGTATGTATACAATACAAGTGAACTTACAATTAATGATACTTTAGGAAATACAGAAGCAGCGAAGGCTAATAATCCGGATATCACAGATAATATTGATTCGTCATATTTTGATGCATATTATTCTGAAGATATTATGAAACTTAGTGATTATAACAAGGTGGCGGCTCTGTATGGTAATGAACAATACAGCCTTAGTTCTGATGAATATATAATTGTTGCAGACTTTAAGTCGATGGCAGAAGTGCGAAACAAAGCCATAGATAAGGGAGTAAAGATTGCTTTAAATGGTAAATTGTTAAAGCCAAAATATAATCGTTGTTCGGATGGTTTTGTCCAGATGTCATCTAACCATATAAATATAGGAATTGTGGTTGTGCCAGACGAAGTACTTGAAACAATGCTTCCAACAGGCGAATATTATATTGGTAATTATAAGATACCAGAGGGTGATGAACGTGAGGCAGTTGATAAAAAGATTGTAAAGATAGCGGATGGTGCTGGTAAAGAAGGTATTATAATGGATATTAATACGCTTATCTCAGTAAAAGAAAATTCAATGGGGCTTGGTGCTATGATAGCATTTATAGCATTGTACATTGGACTTATATTCCTTATATCAGGAGCGGCAATACTTGCATTAAAAGAACTGTCAGAAAGTGCCGACAATCTTGGCAGATATAAGATACTTAAAAATCTTGGAACAGACAATAGCAAAATCAATCACGCAGTATTAAAGCAGACAGCGATATTCTTTGGAATACCAATGTCACTTGCAATAATACATTCAGTATTCGGGATGAGGGTAAGCTATATGGTGATGGAACAGCTTGGTACGGAATATATGGTACAGTCAATAATAATGACCGGAGTGTTTATACTTTTGATATATGGAGGGTATTTTGTTATAACTTATAATAGTTGTAAGAATATGATAAAAAATATTTGATTGGGCAATTGGGAGAGAGGAATGTAGGTTGTGAGGGATTGGGGAGAGCTGGCACAGGCAACGGCGACACGCTTGCGCTTAAGTGTCGCTCGCAGCGGTACTAAAGTGCTAAAGGACAGCACTTAAGTGCCGGCGGCTCCCCATCGTCTTCTTATGCCTGTGCCAGCTCTCCCCAATCCTAATCTACATTATTGGCAGATTTTATAGAACAATGTATTTTAAATGTTAAATAAATATAAACATATTGACAGAACTATAGTTAAATGATAATATGCGAAATGCAAACGATTTGCAAATTTAATGCAAATTACAATGCATTTCGCATTTTTTATAAAAAAGGGAAGCCATTAAAGTAAATTAGCAATTAATGCCCTCCCTCACAAGAAAGGAGCCGTACACAATGCCCAAAACATACCACACCAAAGCTACCCAGGAAATCGAACAATATCTTTCACTCCAGAAAGACAAGAGCTTCTGCGTGGCTGACGTATATCATTACCTTGAAAGCAACAATGTAGATGTAAACCAGTCAACAGTGTACCGTACGCTCGACAGAATGACAGATAATGGAGTGCTTGTGCGTTTTAAGACAGCAAGCAGTGGTAATTATTATTATAGAATATCAGATGAACATAATAATTGTGATGCACATCTTCATATGCAGTGCCGTAAGTGTGGAAAGGTTATGCACCTTGACTGTTCATTTATGGACGAAATAAGAAAAAATCTTATGAAACAATATGGATTTACACTTGAATGTAATGGCTCAACTTTAAGCGGTCTTTGCAGGAATTGCAAAGAGGAGCAGGGTTAGAATGGAGTAAAGATAATATGCAGAATAAGCATTTTAATATAGATATAAAAATGGCAGGAAAAAGAATAAAAGCATTATTTATGAGTACTGTTCTTCTGATTGGTACATTTTCAATGCTGTTATTAACAGGCTGTTCATCAGATACAGGGTATGGTGATGACAGGATAAGTATTGTGTGTACAACATTCCCACAGTACGACTGGCTAAGTCAGATAATAGGTGATAATTCCGATAAATTCAGACTGACACTTCTTATTAATGGTGGAGTGGATTTACACAGTTACCAGCCTTCAGCTAAGGATATGACTAAGATTTCATCAGCAGACGTGTTTGTGTATGTCGGAGGTGAGTCTGATGCGTGGGTTCTTGATGCGGTAAGGGAAACTAAGAACAAAGAAATGATAAAAGTCAATATGATGGAGCTTATAAGCGACAGGACTAAAGAGGAAGAGGTAATAGAAGGTATGCAGGAGAGCCGTTTCCAGTTCAGGCATACACACACACATTCCCATAGTGCAGACGACCACAGTGATGACCACGCAGATGAGCATAGTGATGACCATACAGCAGATGACCACGCAGATGAATATACGGCAGGTGACCACAGCGATGACCATAGCGAAGATAATCACGCAGACGACCACAGTTTGGAGGCAGGGCACAGTCACACAGACGAGGATATTGAATATGACGAGCATATATGGCTTTCATTAAAAAATGCGGCTGTATTAACACAGTATCTTGCGGATATAGTCAAGGATTTGGATAAAGATAATTCGCAGTTATACCAGGATAACGCTGATGCGTATATAAATAAGCTTGCTGGACTTGACAGTGATTATGAAAATGTATGTGAGAATTCAAGGCTTAAGACAGTTATATTTGGCGACAGATTTCCATTCAGGTATCTTGTTGATGATTACGGAATTGATTATTATGCCGCTTTTGCAGGCTGTTCAGCAGAAACAGAGGCAAGTTTTAAGACAGTTACATTCCTTTCTGGCAAGATAGACGAGATAGGAACAGGAAGCATACTTGTAATTGATGGTTCCGATAAAAGAATAGCTAACACTATTAAGGGCAATACAAGCCAGAAGAATCAGCAGATACTTACTATGGATTCAATGCAGTCGGCAGGGACAGATGATGCAGATTATACATATCTGAATGTTATGAGTAATAACCTTGTCGTATTAAAACAGGCTTTACAATAGATTTTAATGTCAGACGTGAACGATAATTTTTGTGTTTATTATGCTTATAAGAGAATGTTTATCAATAACAATTGATAAATAGGAATTGAGAAAGGAAAAGAAAATGTCATATATAGAATGTGAGAATTTGGCTTTGGGATATGAGGGCAAGGCAGTTGTATCAGGTCTTAATTTCAAGGTCAATAAAGGTGATTATTTATGTGTGCTTGGTGAAAATGGAGCTGGAAAAAGTACACTTATAAAGACACTGCTTAACCTTATAGATAAAGTATCAGGAAGGATAGAATATGGTGATGGCCTTAAGGATTATGAGATAGGTTATCTTCCACAGCAGACAGTTGTACAGAAGGATTTTCCAGCTACTGTATGGGAAGTTGTTCTGTCAGGAACACTTGCAGGAAGCGGATTTAAGCCATTTTACGGAAAGAAAGAGAAAAGTCTTGCAATTGAGAAGATGAGAGAGCTTGATATTACAGACCTTAAGAAAAAATGTTACCGCAATCTTTCAGGCGGACAACAGCAGAGGGTCTTACTTGCAAGAGCACTCTGTGCAACTTCCAAGGTAATACTTTTAGATGAGCCTGTTACAGGCTTGGACCCTAAGGTGACAGCAGAATTTTACGAGATATTAAAGAAGCTTAACGATAAAGGAATAACAGTAATTATGGTGTCCCACGACCTTCAGTCGGTATCATATGCGACACATATTCTTTATCTTGACAGTAAAGACAGCTTTTATGGTACTAAGAAAGAATTTATGCAAAGCGACAAAGCCAATGTATTTGGACAGATGGAAGGAGATGAGGAGTAATGAGTGGCTTTATACAGGAATTTCAGTTTTATATGTCATATCCATTTGTAAGATATGCACTTATCGTAGGCGTGCTTATCTCTTTATGCTCATCACTTCTTGGCGTGACACTTGTGTTAAAGAGATTTTCCTTCATAGGAGATGGCTTGTCACACGTTGCATTTGGTGCACTTGCAATAGCTACAGTGTTAAAGATTGCTGATGTAAATATATTCATTATGCCTGTAACAATAGTGTGTGCGATATTGCTTCTTAGAACAGGAACTAACACGAAATTAAAGGGTGATGCAGCAATAGCTATGCTTTCAGTAGGCTCAATGGCAGTTGGTTACCTTATATTAAATGTGTTCTCAGTATCCTCAAATGTATCAGGAGATGTGTGTTCCACACTTTTTGGTTCAACATCAATACTTACACTTACAGGTTCAGAAGTCGTTATGTGTGTAATCGCCTCACTTGTAGTTGTTGCATTTTTTATAATATTCTATAACAGAATATTCTCAGTGACATTTGATGAGAATTTTACACGCTCAATGGGCAAAAATACTAATGTATACAATCTTATGATAGCAGTTATAACAGCAGTAATAATCGTGCTTGCAATGAACCTCGTAGGCTCACTGCTTATAACAGCCCTCTTAGTATTCCCCGCCTTGTCAGCGATGAGAGTAATGACAAGCTTCAAATCAGTTATAATATACTCAGCAATCCTTTCGGTATTTGGGGCAGTATTTGGAATAATAATATCAATATTTACCTCAACTCCTGTAGGTTCGACAATCGTAACGATATATATTCTCATTTTCATAATTAACTGCATAATTGGAAGAATTCTGAGAATATGATATAATGAGCGCAAAAGAAAAGGAAGCGGCTGCGAAGCAGACATTTACTTTTCTTGCGCCATTAACGAACGAACAGCCATGCGAAGCAGGGCGGGATAGCGCGATAGCGCGGGTTCGTGAGTGTATGGGTTAAGAAAAAGTAAATTATGATATAATGAGCGCAAAAGAAAATTAAGCAGTATACAATTAAATATAATACAGATATTAAACAGTGAGTAGCATTTTGCATAAATCCGACTGATGTCAGATTGCTATCTCACTTTTTTTGTTTTTATTAGAATATTTTTGTTGTAATTAATTCAGGAGGTGTTTATGAAAGATACTTATTCCAAAATAAAAGATAATTATGATTGTCCATTTAATCTTATAGATGACCTGATAGGTGGAAAGTGGAAACTTAGAATTGTTGCACATATAATAAACGGCGACAACAGATTTTCTATATTACAGAAAAAAATTGATGATATAACACCAAAGGTATTGATGTCACAGTTAAAGGAGTTAGAGGCAAGCGGACTTATTAACAGAAATGTAATAAAGGAAATGCCACCAAAGATAGTAGTATATGAAATTAATAAGGAATATAGCGATATTGTTGATATAGTTGATAATTTAGAACAATTTGCTAAAGGTTATAGTAATAGAAATGATATAGCAACGGAGAATATAAGGTATGAAAAACAGAGTTGAAAGTTACAAAAAAGTAAGTTATAGACATACTAAATTAGTATGTAATATAATTTGCTGGTCACAAGTTAGCAAAGGCTAACAAAAGTAAGGAAAGGAGGAGTAATGGGTTGAAAAAGTACTATACCGAAATTATTCTTGCAATAATTCTGCTTGTATTATCATTAATATCTGTATTTGTTGGTGTTATTGATATAGATATTAAGGATTTATTAACAAATGATAATAATGCATTGATGATATTTGTTGTTTCAAGATTACCTAGATTGTTAGCAATTATATGTACAGGTATGGGAATGAGTGTTGCAGGACTTATAATGCAGCAGCTATGTATGAATAAGTTTGTATCGCCAACAACAGGAGCAACGATTTCGTCAGCGCAGCTTGGAATTCTTCTGGCATTATTATTTATTCCTAATTCAACATTATGGCAGAGAGCGGGTTTTGCTTTTGTAACGGCTATTCTGGGTACCTGGGTATTTGCCTGGTTTATTCAGAAAGTTCAATATAAAGATGTGGTAATGGTTCCTCTCGTTGGAATTATGTTTGGTAACGTTATAGGCGGTATAACTAATTTTTTTGCATATAAGTATGAAATGACACAGGCGCTATCTACCTGGCTTGTTGGACATTTTTCATTAGTACTTAAAGGAAGATATGAAATAGTCTATATGGTTGTGCCTCTTATTATATTAGCATTTGTATTTGCTAATCATTTTAATATAGTTGGTATGGGTAAAGATTTTTCCAAAAATCTTGGTGTTCCATATAATATCGTGATGTTTTTAGGACTTACAATTGCCGCAATGATAACGGCTTCTGTTGTTGTTGTCGTTGGTTCAATTTCTTACATAGGCTTAATTGTTCCTAATATAGTGGCAATATTTAAGGGCGACAAAATAAGAGGAACGCTTATTGATACCGCTTTATTTGGTGCGATATTTGTTCTGGCCTGCGATATGATTGGCAGAATTGTGATTAAACCATATGAATTACCAATTGAGCTGATTGTTGGAATATTAGGAAGCATTATATTTATAGGAATGCTTTTATACAGATTAAGATATGGAAGAAAAGCAATTGATATAAAGAAAATTTTATTTAAAGATACGAATGGAGCAGGTTATGAACAAAAGAGCTTATAGAAAAAATATTATAAAGCTTATTGTTATAGCATTAATAGCCATTATTATTGTTGCGGCATTTCTTTTTATAGGTGTTAAGTTTCATAATTATAAACTTCTAAGATATGCAATGAAATTAAGAATACCTAAAGTGATTGCAATGATAATAACTGCATTTGCAATAGGAGCGGCAACGATAATATTTCAGTCTGTTATTAATAATACAATTGTTACACCGTGTCTATTGGGAATGAATGCCTTATACACATTTATACATACATCAGTTGTCTTTGTGTTAGGTTCAGGAAGCATATTATTTACCAATGATAATCTTAGTTTTCTTGTAGACCTTGTACTTATGGGAATTATAGCGACTGTTGTATATAGCTGGCTTTTTAAGATGACAGGACATAATGTGCTGTATGTATTGCTTGTTGGAACTGTATTGACTTCATTTTTCTCAAGTATCCAGAGTACATTGACAAGAGTTATGGATCCTAATGAATATGACACGCTTCTGACTTCGCTTGTAGCAAGCTTTAGTAATATTAATTCAGGGATAATTATATTTTCGGTGATTATACTTGCACTTATAGTTGTGATTTTTAGAAAAGAACTTGCACTGCTTGATGTAATAACTCTTGGAAAAGAACAGGCAATTAACTTGGGTGTTAATTATGACAGATGTATAAGAAGATTGTTACTGGCTGTAACTTTGTGTATAGCAGTTGCAACAGCTATGGTTGGTCCGATATCATTTCTGGGGCTGATTATTGCTAATATTTCAAGACAACTGTTAAAAACATACAGACATACACAGCTTATAGCTGGTGCGGCGTTAATTGGTGTAATAGCACTTATTGGAGGACAGTTTATAGTTGAAAGAGTGTTTGTTTATTCTATTCCAATAAGTGTATTTATAACAGTTGCAGGCGGCATATATTTTCTATATTTAATATTAAAAGGAAGCAGGCATAATTAATAAAATGATTTGAAGGGAATTACAGTTATGCATATTAGCCATATTATAAAAAAATATGATGAAAAGACAGTTGTCAATGATGTCAGTTTTTTACTTCCAAAAGGAAAGGTTACATCTCTCATTGGACCCAATGGTGCAGGTAAGTCAACTGTTATGAGTATAATATCAAGACTTATTGCACCGGATAATGGTTCAGTTGTTATAGAAAAGAAAGATATAAACAAATGGAATAGCAAGGAACTATCAAAGCATCTGGCAATACTTACACAGACTAATAATATCCAGATGAAGCTTACTGTAGAAGAACTTGTTGCATTTGGAAGATTTCCTCATTCAGGAGGAAGACTTAATAGTAAAGATAAGGAAATGATTAATAAAGCTATTGACTATATGGAATTAGAAGCTTTCAGGGAAAGATTTATAGACGAACTTTCAGGCGGACAAAGGCAGAGAGCATATATAGCTATGGTTATAGCGCAGGATACAGAATATGTTCTTCTAGATGAGCCGACTAATAATCTCGACATCTATCACGCAAGTAATCTTATGAAGATAGTAAGAAGATTATGTGATGAACTTGGAAAAACAGTAATACTTGTATTGCACGAGATTAATTATGCGGCATTTTATTCTGATTATATATGTGCATTTAAAGACGGAAAGATTGCTTCATTTGGTACAGTTGAAGAAGTTATAACTAAGGAAAATTTATCTTCCATATATAATGTGGAATTTGAGATTATGCAGATTAAGGGAAAACCATTGTCTATATATTATTAAATTTATTAAATAATGGCAGGATGTCAAAAGTGGAATTTGCCATTCACTTTTATTGCTGGTATTGGTTTAGTAATGTATACGGCTTGGGATATATTATAATTAAAGAAAGGATAAAGTGGCAGTAAGCCACAAAGGTAAAATATGAAAAAACATTTTAAAAAATTATTATTAATGGCACTTATGGCAGTAATGGCAGTAGGACTTATAGCGTGTGGTACTGATAAGTCTGATAATGAAAGTACTAAAGAAGAAAAGACAAGCGTGACAATCACTTCGCTTGATTCTTCAAAAAATGAAATTGAATTAGAAGTTCCTTATAATCCTAAGAGAATAGCAATTCTTGACCTTGCATCTTTAGATATTATAGATGAACTTGGCGTAGGTGACAGAGTAGTAGGAATGGCATCAACAAGTATTGATTACCTTGAAAAATATTCAAATGATTCATCAATTAAAAATCTTGGAACAATAAAAGAGGCTGATTTAGAAGCAGTTATGGAGTGTGAACCAGATATTATATTTATTGGTGGACGTTTATCAAATAGCTATGATGCTTTAAGTGAAATAGCACCAGTAGTATATCTTGCAACAGATACTAATGAGGGACTTGTAAATAGCGTGTCTAAAAATGCAAAGACAATAGCTTCAATATTCGGAATGGAAGATAAAGTTAATTCACTTATGTCTGATTTTGGAGCAAGAATAGATGCAATAAAGAAGATATCATCAGGAAAGACAGCATTAGTAGGTATGACAACAAGCGGAAGCTTTAATCTTCTTGGAAATGATGGAAGATGCTCTTTAATAGGTGTAGAAGCAGGCTTTAACAACCTTACAGCTGCAGGCTCAACATCAACACACGGCAATGAATCTTCATTTGAAACAGTAGTACAGCAGAATCCTGATTATATATTCGTTATGGACAGAGATAGCGCAATATCAACAGCAGGTGCTAAGACTGCTAAAGAAATAGTAGAAAATGAACTTGTAAAGACAACGGATGCCTACAAAAACAACCATATAATATATCTTGAACATTCAAATGTATGGTACACAGCCGAAGGTGGAATACAGGCATTAGACATAATGCTTACAGACCTTGAAAAAGGCTTAAAATAAATAGCTGGAATAAATAATTCAAGTGTTGAAATGATAAAAAAATAATAAAGGAAACCTAAAAAGAGTTTGTGTTAGATTGCCACCCGTCCCAGTAGACAAGTGACATATCAAACGCAAACTCCTTTTTTAATTAAAAATCTATCCACATAAAAGCTGATATGGTATACTTATGAACAGGAAACAATTATAAGGAGACTCCCGAAAAATGATATCAATCACCTTATGTATGATAGTAAAAAATGAACAGTCAATATTAGAACGCTGTCTTACTTCATACGCAGGAACTTATGATGAATTAATAATAGTAGACACTGGTTCGACTGATTCAACCAAAGATATAGCACATAAATACACAGATAAAGTATATGATTATAAATGGTGTGACGATTTTGCCGCCGCCAGAAATTATGCATTTTCATTAGCATCCTGTGATTATATATTCAGTGTAGATGCAGATGAGATATTAGACGAATGCAATAATCAGGCATTAAAAAACCTGAAATCAATGCTCCTTCCAGAGATAGATATAGTACAGATGTATTATGTTAATGATAATGACTATAACTCTGTGTACAATGTACACAGAGAATTAAGACCAAAGCTTTTTAAGAGGTTAAGACCTTTCGTATGGACATCACCAATTCATGAAACAGTAAGGCTTACACCTGTAGTATATGACAGTGATATAGAGATACTGCACAGACCGGTATCAGACCATAGCAGGAGGGATTTTTCTACATATCTTAAAGCATTTGCCAGAGGAACACAGTTAGAGGACTATGTTATAACTATGTTATGCAAGGAACTTTATATTTCTGGTTCAGATAAAGATTTTCTTGATTTTAAAGATATATTTGCAGATATTCTTATTAATGAGAACAGAAGTGACGACATTCGACAGGAAGTGAACTGCGTACTTGTTAAAATATACCGTATAGCAGGTGGTATGGGAGAATTCTTTAAGCTTGCTTTAAGATGTGTCGCTGATAATCCAAGCTCAGAGGTATGTTATGAACTTGGCAATTATTATTATGATATAAATGACTATGCAGAAGCGGCAATGTGGTATTATAATGCTGTATATGAAACTTCAAGCGTGTTAGATATTACAAGCGGAGGTAATAAGCCTTTGTATGCCCTTAGCAGATGTTATGACAAGCTTTCAGAAACATCAGAAGATATAGAACAGATAGCACAGTTCAGACAGATGGCACAAGATTATAAGTATCAGGCAGAACAATGGAAGCTTCCTGATGAGATAGTTTAAGAATGGAGATAAAGATGCACAACGAAAAGGATAATAATTCAAAAGGCACAGCAAATACAAGAATTAAGCTGTCACCAATTGCGATTGTACTTATTGTAATAGCTGTAATTGCTCTTTTTTCAGTTATTATAGCAGGAGCTGTAAGTTCTAATAATAAGAAAAGTGGTGATAATACTGTTGGAATGACACTGACAGAGAAGAATTTGAAACCACAGAGTAATTCATCTAACAACAGTGTGGCTGACAGGTCACTTACTAAGGTTGAGATATTAATGGATGATACAGCTGTTGTTGTCGGCACAACATTTAAAGCAGCTGCAGTTGTAGAGCCGGAGAATACTGATAAGGCACTTGTGTGGTCAAGCAGTAATGAGGATATTATGAAGGTTGATTCAGATGGTGTTGTAACTGTTAATAATGTAGGTGTTGCGGCACTTACAGCGACAGTAGGAGATGTGTCAGATGCCGTAGCTATTGAGGGAATAAAGAGCGTATCAGCAGGTTCAGCCAATGGATATGTTGTATACACAGGTAATGGAAGCATTACGGGTTCTAATTCATCTAACAGCAGCTCATCAGGGGCTTCTAATAGTGGCACATCAGGCAGAACGGGCTATGCATATAACAGTGAGGCAGGAAGCTATGATGATGGTAACAGCAGTGGTACAGATAATGGTAGTTCTGACGGAGGCTATATTGCAGATGATTCATCTAATAATTCAGATGGGTCTTATAACAATAATTCAGGCAATACCTCTAACAATTCAGGCTCTAATTCATCGAATACCAATAGCACTAACACAGGAAGCAGCAGTTCATCAACTGGAAACAGTGACGGAATGAAGAGTACAGATCTGCCAGACATACTTGGTAATCAGGGATTTATAAGAGAATATTCTAATGTATACATATATACAGAAAATGATACTTATTATGGAGAAATAATAATACAGCCAGAAGTTTCTATTATATATATCAAGCAGAGAAGCGGTGGTTTTGACAGCAAGATTAATAGTGTATTAAGTGAGCTTCTCCCATCAGAATATAGTCAGGTATGGAGCAATTATCTTTCTGCTTCAAGTGACAGAACATTTACTGCTGAGGGAAGAAAAGTAAGAATTGTAACAGCAGCAGGCGGAGGACATTCGCAAATTGTAATATACAATTAATGTCAAATATGCTATATTTAATAAAATGCTGTTATATAACCAATAGCATATTTATGAAATGAATAATGAGGTGAAAGTTGTGCTTAATGAGAATAAAGTTAAGATGATGACTAAGATGGCTATATATGAAAAGAACGAGGGCAGGAAAATGCTTCGTACAGCGAAATATTTTAAAGGTGATTTCATTGCTTTCGGTATTTTAAAGACATTAATAACTACAACATTTGCATTTATGATAGTTGCAATTATGTATGTATTATGCAATGCAGAGGGACTTGTTGAGAATATTAATTCAATGGACTATCTTGCATTTGGCAGGAGAGTGGCAATATACTATATAGGAATGTTAGTTATATTTACAGTAATAGCAGCTGTTGTATATAATGTCCAGTATGAACGTTCAAGAAAAGGTCTTAAGAAATATTTTTCAAGACTTAATAAGCTTGAAAGATTTTATAACAGCCAGAAGAAAAGAAAGTAAATATGGAGGATATAATGGCGGTTTTATTAGAACTCAAAGAGAATTTTAAAAGATTTTACAACAAATATGATATATATATTGTACCGGTGGCTAAGTTTATAGCAGCATTGGTTTCATTTCTTATGCTTAATGCCTCTATCGGCTATATGGATAAGCTTAATAGTCCTATAATAGCAGTATTAGTATCGGTTATATGTGCATTTCTGCCTAATGGCTTTACAATAGTAATGCTTTCGATATTTATGATTGCACACTTGTATGCAATATCAGTAGAATTTGCACTTATTGCATTGTGCGTAGTGCTTCTTATGTATCTGTTATATTTCAGATTTACACCAAAGCTTGGATATCTGCTAATATTAACAGTAATTATGTGTAGTTTTAAGATACCTTATGTTATACCGGTTGCTGTAGGTTTATGCTCATCATTTCTTGCGGCAATACCTGTAAGCTTTGGTGTAATAATTTATTACATAATTAACACAGCCAGTGCTTACGAATCAGCAGTTACTAACAAATCTTTAACAGAGAGTATGTTACAGGTTTCTTATTTAATAGAAAGTCTTGTTAAAGACAAGCAGATGATTGTGTTAATTGCGGCACTTGCCGTTACTGTAATTGTTGTATACATAATAAGAAGACTTAAGATTGACTATGCATGGGGTTACGCTATAGGAATAGGAAGTATATTACAGTTCATAATTCTTGTTGTATGCGAGATTGTATTTAAGACTGAATTTAATATAGTTCTTATTGTAATCGGCGTTATATTAGGTGCACTTGCAGGTTATATCTGTAATGTTATGTTCTTTGCAGTTGATTTCAGAAGAACAGAGTATGTACAGTATGAAGATGACGAATACTATTATTATGTAAAGGCTGTGCCTAAGATTAATGTAGCAGGTGAGGATGTAAAGGTTAAGCAGATTAATGCAAGAAAGACCAGAAAAGCCTCAGATATAAGTGATGTAAGACAGGCTAAATCAACAACTGCTGCCACAGAAGAAGACGAAGATATGATATTTTTTGATAAATAATAGTATGTTTATCATATAGAAATTAAAAGGGTGGTGAGAATGTGACTACATCAGGTAATCTGTTGCAGAATTATTTTTCAAGACTATATATACCAAGGATTACATGGACAGATATTATAGAGATAATTATTATTGCGGTTGTTCTTTATAATATTCTGTTATGGATAATGAATACTAAAGCGTGGGCTTTGCTTAAAGGAATTATAGTAGTAGGTTTATTCGCGGTAGTTGCATATCTGCTTAACTTAAAGACTATATTGTGGATAGCAGGAAAGACGATAAGCGTAGGAATTATAGCCCTTGTTATTATATTCCAGCCCGAGTTAAGAAGGGCGTTAGAGCAGTTAGGAAGGAAGAAATTTGTTCTTAATTTCCTGAATTTTGGTGATAACAGCAATAAAGATGAGCGTTTTAGTGTTAAGACAGCTGACGAAATTGTTGATGCGTGCTACAGGATGGGAGCGGTAAGGACAGGTGCATTGATAGTTATAGAACAGGATATGCTTTTGGAAGAGTATATAAAGACAGGAATACCTGTAGATGGTATTGTCACAAGCCAGCTTCTTATTAATATATTTGAGCATAATACACCGCTTCACGATGGTGCAGTTATAGTTAGGGGTAACAGGGTTGTTGCAGCTACCTGTTATCTTCCACTTACAGATAATGTTAATCTTAGCAAGGCTTTAGGAACAAGACACCGTGCCGGAGTCGGAATAAGCGAAGCTACAGACAGTATGACAATTATTGTATCAGAGGAAACGGGTAAGGTTTCCGTAGCTTTTGGTGGTGAATTAATACACGATATTGATGCAGATTCTTTAAAGAATAAACTGGAATATATCCGTAGAAAGAATATAGATGTTAAGTCTTTCAGGATATGGAGAGGCAGGTTGAAGCATGAAAGAGAAGATATTTAAGAATTTCAGCCTGAAGTTATTATCCGCTGTATTTGCAGTTGTTCTATGGACAGTTATTGTTAATATATATGACCCTAACACGAGTTATACATTCAGTAATATAACTGTACAGCTTATTAATACACAGAGCCTTACAGACAAAGATTACAGTTATGAAGTTGTTGATGGCGGCAAGATTTCAGTTACAGTAAGCGGTCCAAAGAGTGTCGTAACAGACCTTAAGACAAGTGATATAAGTGCAACCGCAGATTTGAGTAAGGTTACTGCATTTACAGATTATGTAGATATACAGGTTCAGGTAATTAAAGATGGACAGGTTCTTAATAATGTAGAGGCTGTTCCAAGAACATCAGCACTTAAGCTAAGCATAGAGAACAGGGATACCAAGACTTTGTCATTAGATGTTAACACGACAGGTTCTACAGCTTCAGGATATACGGTTGCTTCGACAAGTTCATCACCAACATATATCAAAGTTACAGGTCCTACATCTTTACTTGAGAGTGTAGCAGCATTATCAGTAAATGTAGATGTATCAGGTGCTAAGGAAGACATAAGCACAAGTGCAGATGTTAAGATGTTAGATGAAGATGGTAATGAAATAGTAAATGATGCACTTGAACTGTCATGTACTAAAGCAGATATCAATGTTGATATAGCAAGAATGAAGACGGTGTCAATAACAGCAAAGACAAGTGGAACGCCGGCAGACGGATATGTTATAACAGATACAATATTAAGTCAGGCATCTGCGGTTATAACAGGCCCAGATGATTTGCTGGGTAAAGTAGATACAATAACAATTCCATCTCAGAATATTAATGCAGATGGATTGAATGCTGATAAGACATACACTTTCAGATTATCAGATTATGTTCCGTCAGGAATTAAATTTGTATCTGACAGCAGTCTTACTGTTACAGTTAAGATAGCACAGAAGGCCACAAAGCAGTTAAGTCTTTCAGCCTCAGAGATAACGCTTAATAATATACAGACAGGATTTAATGCACAGGTAACTCAGGGAATTACATTTACCGTAACAGGAAATGATAATGTGTTATCGGCTGTCAGTGCATCAGATGTAAAGGCGAGCGTTGATCTTAAGAATCTTGGGGCAGGAACTCATAATGTCACAGCGGCGTTATCACTGCCTGATGGAATAACTGTAGTAGGTAATGTTACTGTTAATGTTACAATAACGGCAATACAGCAGGAAACAACTACAGAGAGTACCAAAGCGACAGAAAGCACTACATCGGCGACAAGGTAACTTGTTAAGAATTGCCATTTAAGGAGGGATTATAATGGTAAAGGAGAATATAATTGTCACAAGCCAGCTTGGAATACATCTTCGTCCAGCGGGTGCTATGTGTGATGCGGCAATTAAATTTGATTCTAATATATCATTTGAATATGCAGAGGGTAAGACAGCCAATGCAAAGAGTGTAATATCAATACTTGCATCAGGTGTTAAATGTGGAGATGAGATAATTTTAATAGCTGATGGAAGCGATGAAGAAGAAGCGTTAAAGACAGTATCAGAAAAGTTTAAAGAAGCTCTTAAAGATTGATTTAATCTACGGATTGAATTATAATTAAATAAAATGATGTAGCAATACGTGTACATCAGTCAGGGAAAAATACCATTTTCCCCGACATTATTAAATAACAAGGAAAGAGGTACAGAGTATGGGTTATATGGAAGTTTATAAGTCTTGGTGTGACAATATGTATTTTGATGAAGCAACAAGAGATGAACTTAAGTCGATCGCTAATGATGAGAAGGAGATTGAAGACAGATTTTACAAAGATCTTGAATTCGGAACAGGAGGCTTAAGAGGTGTAATTGGCAATGGTACTAATAGAATGAACATTTACACTGTAAGAAAGGCAACACAGGGACTTGCTAACTTTATTATTAAGGAAGGTGCAGCAGACAGAGGTGTAGCTATTGCATTTGACTCAAGAAGAATGTCACCTGAATTTGCCGATGAAGCAGCACTTTGTCTTAATGCTAACGGAATTAAGGCATATATATTCCCTTCACTTCGTCCAACACCAGAATTATCATTTGCATTAAGAGACCTTAACTGCATAGCTGGTATTGTAGTAACAGCAAGCCACAACCCACCAGAATACAACGGATATAAGGTGTACTGGGAAGATGGTGCACAGATTACAGCACCTAAGGATTCACAGATTATATCAGAAGTTAAGGCTGTAACAGATTACAATACAGTTAAGACTATGGATAAAGATGAAGCTAAGGCTTGCGGTCTTTACAATGTGATCGGATACGATATGGATGACAGATATATGGCCGCATTAAAGAAGATGAGTATTAATGGAGATATCATTAAGAAAGTAGCGGATGATATTAAGATTGTATACACACCATTCCATGGTACAGGTAATATTCCAGTAAGAAGAGTTCTTAAGGAATTAGGCTTTAAGCACGTATATGTTGTTCCAGAACAGGAAAAGCCAGACCCAGATTTTACAACGCTTGAATATCCTAACCCAGAAGATCCTAAGGCATTCACATTAGCATTAAAGCTTGCTAAAGAAGTTGATGCAGATATCGTTCTTGCAACAGATCCGGATGCCGACAGACTTGGTGTATATTCTAAGGATACTAAGACAGGTGAATACCAGTCATTTACAGGTAATATGTCTGCTATGCTTATTGCTGAATATATCCTTTCACAAAGACAAGAAAAGGGGCTTCTTCATAAGAACGGAGCATTTGTTAAGACAATAGTTTCAACTAATATGGCTGACAGCATTGCTAAGGAATATAACCTTAAGCTTATTGAAGTTCTTACAGGCTTTAAGTTCATCGGTGAGCAGATTAAGTTCTTTGAACAGCAGGGTACATATGAATATGAATTTGGTTTTGAGGAAAGCTATGGCTGTCTTGTAGGAACACACGCAAGAGATAAGGATGCTATCGTTGCAGTTATGGCACTTTGTGAAGCAGCAGCTTACTATAAGAATAAAGGTCTTACTTTATGGGATCAGATGATTAACATCTATGAGAAGTATGGCTACTATAAAGAAGGACAGGTTGCTATCACAATGAAGGGTGCTGAAGGTGCTGGAAAGATTGCTAAGATGATGGATGACCTTAGAAATAATACACCATCTAAGATTGGTAACTGGACAGTTCTTGAAGCAAGAGATTATAAGAAGGACGAATGTGTCAATATGGTTACAGGCGATAAGCATAGCACAGGACTTCCAGACTCTAATGTACTTTATTATGATTTATCAGATAACGCATGGTGCTGTGCAAGACCATCTGGTACAGAGCCTAAGATTAAGTTCTATATGGGCGTTAAGGGCAGCAGCATAGAAGATGCAGCAGCTAAAGAAGAAGCTTTAAAGAAAGCTGTTATGGAGCTTGTTGGGCAGTAATCAGTAAGTATTATTTGATGGATATGTTTTACATAGCATAATTATATAAGTTCAGATTTTCTTAACAAGTAATACACAATATGAACACATTTCGTGAATATACTAACAGTATCAACAACGAAATGTGTTCATTTTTTCGTTGAAATGACATAAGTAAGGAGTGTTTGGATATGTATAATAATGAAGATAACGATTATATGAACAATAATTCTGATAATAATTCTAGGAATTATGAGAATGTAGAGCCTGATAATAATCAGAGTACAGGAACAACTGGATATACAACATACAGCCATAACACAGGTTATAATCAGAACAGTGCAGGTGGTGCTGGTATGAATAATGGACAGAACCAGTATTCTAACGGAAGTAATAATTATGGCTATAATGGTTATGGATATAATCATGGTGGTATGAATAATTCACAGTATGGTGCTAATACATCATACAATAGCACAGGAACTAATGCCGGATATAATAACACAGCATATAATAATGGTGCTAATACAGGCTTTCATAATGCATCAGATAACAGTAATTCAACCTATAGATATTCATATGTTAATAATAATATAGGCAGTGACCAGAATAATTCTTATAGGAATGCACAAAGAGCAGCTAAGCAGGCTAAGAAGGAAGCAAGAAAGAAGTCATTTAACAATTGGTTTTCTAAGAATTCCACGGCTAAGAAGTATATAAGTGGTGTGCTTGCAGCAGTGGTATTTGGTGTTGTAGCTGGTTCAGCAATGTATGGAACTTATCATATTGAGAAGAAATATTTAGGTGGTAATGATACTAAGAACTATACAATTTCAACTGTGACAAGCAATATTGATAAAGTTACAAGCGATGATATTAATGCTAATGGAGATACTAATCTTTCACAATATTCATCAATGAATGTAGAAAGTGTGGCACAGGCAGCACTTCCGGCTATGGTTGCCCTTAATGGTACAACTACAGTAAGCAGTTCATCTTCAATGTATGGCTGGGGACAGCAGCAGTACGAGGCTTCAACAAGTGGAACTGGTATTATTGTTGGTAAGAATGATACAGAGCTTCTTATTGTAACTAATGCACATGTTGTAGATAATGTATCCAACTTAAAATGTGTATTTGTGGATGACCAGTCAGTAAGTGCAACGGTAAAGGGTTCTAAGTCAGATCAGGATATAGCAGTAGTTGCTGTATCATTATCAGATATTCCGTCTGACACAATAAGTAAAATAGCTATTGCAGAACTTGCAGATTCTGATACAATTGCAGTAGGCCAGCAGGTAGTGGCAATTGGTAATGCACTTGGAGAAGGACAGTCAGTTACTAATGGTATTATAAGTGCCCTTGACAGATCAATAACAGTTAACAATGTTACATTTTCAGGACTTATAATGACTAACGCAGCTATTAACTCAGGTAATAGTGGTGGAGCACTTCTTAATGCAAGCGGCAAGGTAATTGCTATTAACTTTGCTAAGACATCATCAGATGGTGTTGAGGGTATGGCATATTCAATACCTGTATCTAATGTTAAGGAACTTATAAGCTCACTTATGAGCAAGCAGACAAGACAGAAGGTAGATTCAGATAATGCTGGATATCTTGGTATTGCTGCTATAGATATAACAAGCACATATGCTTCTATGTATGGTTACCCACAGGGTATAATGGTTCGTACAGTAGCATCTGGCTCAGCAGCAGAGAAGGCAGGACTTTCAGCCTACGATATAATTGTCGGTTTTGATGACCAGTCAATATCAACAATGTCAGGTTTACAGTCACTTCTGCAGTATTATTCAGCAGGAGAGACAGTAAAAGTTGACTACTATCATCTTGAAGGTAGTGAATATGTACTAAAGAGTGTGGAGGTTACATTAGGAAAGAAGAACTAATAAGCCTCGTAACACAGAATTGAGGATTAAATGAGTAACAACGATAATAATAATGAGAACAATACAACTGCTAATACAGATGAATACGAAAAGGTGTGTTATATATGCAGAAGGTCAGAGTCTAAGGCTGGTAAAATGATTAATATGCCGGGTGGTTTATGTGTATGTGCAGATTGTATGCAGAAGACCTTTGATACAATTAATAACAGTGATATCAATTATGATGACCTTATGAATAATATGCCTAATATGGGAATGTTCGGCGGCTTTAATATGATGGGTAATGACATTTCCAACAGACAGAAAGTCAAGAAAAAGAAAGAAGATACTAACAAACCTACAGATAAGGAAAAGGATGATACACTTGATTTGGCTAATCTTCCAGCACCTCATCAGATAAAGGCAATGTTAGATGAATATGTAATAGGTCAGGACTATGCCAAGAAGGTTATGTCAGTTGCTGTATACAATCATTATAAGAGAGTTGCCACAGGAACTATGGACGATATTGAGATTGAAAAGTCTAATATGCTTATGATAGGACCTACAGGAAGTGGAAAGACTTATCTTGTAAAGACACTGGCAAGACTTTTAAAAGTACCTCTTGCAATTACAGATGCTACTTCACTTACTGAAGCTGGCTATATAGGTGATGATATAGAGAGTGTTGTATCAAAGCTTTTACAGGCGGCAGATAATGACGTGGAGAAGGCAGAGAGAGGCATTATATTTATCGATGAGATAGATAAGATTGCCAAGAAGAAAGAAACAAGAAGCCGTGATGTAAGTGGTGAATCTGTACAGCAGGGAATGTTAAAGCTTCTTGAGGGAAGTGATATAGAAGTTCCAGTAGGTGCTACAAGCAAAAATGCTGTGGTTCCGCAGGTTACAGTCAATACACGCAACATATTATTTATATGTGGTGGTGCATTTCCAGACCTTGAGAATATAATAAAGGCAAGACTTAATAAGCAGTCATCAATAGGTTTTAATTCAGATCTTAAGGATAAATATGATAATGACAAGAATATATTATCAAAGGTTGAATTAGAGGATTTAAGGGAATTTGGTATGATTCCTGAATTCTTAGGACGACTTCCTATAGTATTCTCTTTAGAAGGTCTTACAGAGGATATGCTTGTTAAGATTATGAAAGAGCCTAAGAATGCAATACTTAAGCAGTACCAGAAGTTATTAGAACTTGATGAGGTTAAGCTTGAATTTGATGATGATGCTTTAAGGCAGATTGCAAAGAAAGCTATGGAAAAAGATACAGGAGCAAGAGCATTAAGGTCTATAATAGAAGAATATATGCTTGATATAATGTATGAAATTCCTAAAGATGATAATATCGGAAGTGTCACAATAACAGCAGATTACATTGAGAAGAAGGGCACACCGCTTATTATGATGCGTGGACAGGAAAGACTTCCAATGAATAATGCAGAAGCTTAATGCTGTCAGTTTCACAAGCCATTATGCACAAGATATTCTGCTGATGTTATTTTGCAGAAGTTATTATGTATATGTCAGTATGTCAGTATATTAGTATTATTATAAAATTTTAATCATATAATGTCCTTAAAGATTATCTTTAAGGACATTTTTTATGCCTTTATGCAGTGAAATGATAACAGATGAGGATATATATGATTATATAGTTGTCAATCTTCCGGGAATTAATAAGATGCTTCAAAGCAACCCTGATGTATGTATACAGAAGGTTGATGACCAATGGCTTGTTGCACATAGCAGGCTTCCGGATGACAGGGATTTTAATATAAGTGACTTGGGATATTATACAATTCCCAAGTTGTATGGGCTTATGGATACATCAAGCATTGATGCTGTAAATGCCACCAACATAACAAGCCAGCCTTTTTTAAATTCAAAAGGGCAGGGTGTTATCGTGGGGATAATAGACACAGGAATTGATTATCTTAGTGAGAACTTCTGTGATACGGCTGGTAATACGCGTATTATGGCTATATGGGATCAGACCCTTGAGTACAGGCAGAATTTATATGTTAATTATGGTCGTATATATGAACAGGAAGAGATTAATACAGCGCTTGAAGCATACCGTAATGGACTAAATCCTTACGATTATGTGGGAACAACCGATATTACAGGGCACGGAACATTTATGGCTGGAGTAATTGCTTCAAGAAAAATTGATGATTACATAGGTGTTGCACCAGAGGCAAGCATAGTATGTGTAAGATTAAAAAATGCAAAGAAATATTTAAGGGATTACTTCTACATAAGGGATGATGCAGTGTGTTTTGAGGAAACGGATATTATGCTTGCCGCAAGATTTCTAAAGGATTATGCCGGGTTAAAGAAAATGCCTCTTGTCATATATATGGGACTGGGTAGTGGTCTGGGCTCAAGAACAGGCGGAAGTCCTTTATCAAATGTTCTTGATTCACTTACAATGCACGTTAATACATGTGTTGTTGTTCCTGCTGGCAATGAGGCAGTCAAAAGGACACATTTTAGCGGTTACGCTTCTGTTGTTCCTGAATATAAGGAAATGGAGATAAATGTTGAGAGGCGTGGAAAAGGCTTTGTGCTTGAAATATGGGCAAAAAGTCTTGATGTACTGTCGGTATCAATAATATCACCGACAGGCGAGACTATTCCAAGAATACCAGCAAGGATAGGCTCAAGTACACAATATTCATTTCTTTTGGAGAATTCAAGGATATATGTTGATTATCAGATTACAGAAACTGTTGCAGGGCAGGAAGTTATATTTATGAGATTTGAACGTCCGGCAGAGGGACTGTGGAAGATAGATGTATATAGTCTTACTAATCTTCCTGGATATTTTAATGCGTGGATAACTTTAAAAGAGCTTATGGACTGTGATGCCTATTTTCTTAATTCAGATGCTGATGTAACGCTTGTAGAGCCTGCCAGCGGTTTAAGGCTTATTACTGTTGGTGCATATAATCATAATACCAACGGAAGCGACGTGAACAGCAGCAGGGGTTATACGGCGGATAACAGGGTTAAGCCTGATATAGCAGCACCAGGAGTTAATGTGTATGGTGTTGGAGGCATAAGAGGCTATACAGTTAGATCAGGAACAAGCATTGCTGCGGCACACGTTGCAGGGGCAGCGGCATTATTTTTTAGCTGGGGAGTTACTAACAATAACAGATCAGTTATAAGTAATAGCGAGATTAAGTCATATATAATAAGGGGAGCAGACCGACCGGGGGATATTGCTTATCCAAATGTTGAATATGGCTATGGCAGATTGAATATAGCAGGTGCGTTTGACCAGATGAGGATAAGTTAATAAAAGCTTAAGGCTTAGCTTATTGTAATTATTAAGTGTATATGATAAAGTGATTATGTATGCGGATATATTGTCAGGAATTACAGGGTGATGTAACAGTGAAGCAATTAATTGGCATATGTAAGGGAAGTATCCCCGACACCTATATAAGAATTATAAAGGACAGGTATTTAACAATGAAATATAAAGCGATTGCACTCGATCTTGACGGAACACTCACAGACCATAATAAGAAGCTTCCGGAGGCTAATAAGGAGGCTGTATGGGCTGCAATTGATAAAGATGTTACAGTTATACTGGCTTCAGGACGTCCATTATTTGGGATAACACCGATAGCAGATGAGCTGGAGTTAGATAAGAGAGGCGGATATATATTAGCTTATAATGGTGGTGAGATAATTAACTGCCTTAATGGAGATGTAATTGTAAGCCACGAGCTTCCAAGGCAGTGTATAGACGATATATGCGATTATGCAAGAGCTAATGATGTGTATGCACTTACATATTCGGACGGAAAGATAGCAGCAGAGAGTGATGATGATGAGTATGTGTTAAAAGAAGCATTTTGCAATAATACAACAATAATTAAGACAGATGATTTAAAGAAATATGTAGATTATCCAGTTAATAAGTTCCTTGTTGTAGGAAGACACGATAAGCTTGTGCCAGTGCAGGAAGCTTTATTAGAGCATTATTCTGACGTGCTTGATGCATTTTATTCAGAAGATTATTTCCTTGAGGTAGTACCAAAGGGGGTTGCCAAAGATAAATCATTACAGCAGTTATTAGGTAAGCTGTCTATCAAAGAAGATGAGCTTATAGCCTGTGGAGATGGAATGAATGATATACCAATGTTAAAGATAGCAGGTGTTGCGGCTGTTATGGATAATGCGTATGAAGAAGTGAAAAAGTATGCAGACTATATCGCACCATCTAATGATGAATCGGGAGTTGCCGATATAATTAAAAGATTTATATTAAATGCTTAGAGTGATTAAGTGATAAATAATTATGGAGATTGACAATGGGAAGAGATAATGTTCAGAATGAAGAAATAGAAATTGATATTGGACATATTTTATCTATATTATGGGATAAGATAATGGTTATTATTGCAACAGGCATAATAGTGGGACTTGGTGCATTTCTTGTGGCAAAGTTTTTTATAACACCACAGTATGAGTCAGAAACCAAGCTGTATGTATTAAACAGGGCTAACGACAGTGCGACTACTTTATCAGATGTCCAGTTATCTACACAGCTTACGAAAGATTATAAGATACTTGTAACAAGTGCTCCGGTTATGAATGAGGTTATCAAGGAATTAAAGCTTGATATGAAAGCCTCACAGCTTGCTTCAAGCATATCTGTTGATACACCTTCGGATACACGTGTATTGCAGATAACAGTTGTTAGTGATGATCCTTATCAGGCTAAGAAGATAGCTGACTGTGTGGCTAAAGTATCATCACAGAAGATATGTGATATTATGAAGATTGAACAGGTAAATGTTATTGAGGAAGGCTCATTATCAGAGACACCAGCATTTGCTGTTGTCCAGAAATGGACAATTATAGGTGCTCTTGCAGGTCTTGTGCTGTCAGCGGCGGTTATAGTAATAAAGTCAATGTTAGATGATACTGTAAAGACTACAGAAGATGTGGAGAAATATTTTGACCTCAGTACACTTGCAGTTATTCCAATTTCAGAAGAAATGGATGATGGCTTGCCAAAGAACAAGAAAAAGAGCAGGAAGAACAAAAAGAACAAAAATAAAAAGTAAAAGTCAGGTGAAAAGATAATATGCAGACTATCAATATAGAACGATTAAGAAAGCTTGATTACAGGGCTAATGAGGCATATAAGAATTTAAGAACGAATATCCAGCTTTGCGGTTCGGATATCAAGGTTATTATGCTCACAAGTACGACACCGGGAGAAGGTAAATCTACTGTATCATTTAATCTTGCGGTATCACTTGCAGAAGCAGGCAAGAAGGTTATATTTATTGATGCGGATTTAAGGAAGTCGGTGCTTGTAGGACGTTATAAGATTAATACGTCTGTTAAGGGACTTACACATTTCTTATCAGGAATTAATAAATTTGAAGAAGTTATGTATGCAACTAATGTTGAGAATTTTAATGTAGTATTTTCTGGTCCGGTGCCACCTAATCCTACAGAGCTTCTTGGCAATAAGGTGTTTAAGACACTTATAAAAGTATTAAGGGATTTGTATGATTATATAATAATTGATACACCACCTATAGGAAGTGTAATAGACAGTGCCATAGTGGCACAGGAGTGTGACGGAGTTGCCTATGTAATGGCGGCTAATGATGTAAGCTACAAATACGCCCAGAAGGGTCTGGAGCAGATTAAAAAGACAGACTGCAAGCTTCTTGGAGTGGTACTTAATAAGGTCGATATGGACGATAACAAATACTATGGTAAGTATTATGGCAAATACTATGGCAAGTATGGAGAACACGCCAATAAGTAGGTGGCTGGTTATGTCGTAAATAACATATAATAATATAAACAGCTAATTGACGTATTAATTTAATAACTATTTAAAATGTCAAAAAAGGCTTCGCATTACGATATACATAATGTGAAGCCTTTTTTAATATTTGATAGTATTATTGTTAATATTGTTTTATTAATAGTATTTTGAGCAATATTTGATAGTTAATTAGCCACAGCCTGATTAGCATTGGAATTGATATCTGCCTTTTCAGGGGCCTGTGTAGGAGCTGTTGTAGCTTCTGTCTTATTGTCGTTACTGCCGGTATTATTGCTGTTATTGCTGTTACTGTTATTACTGTTATTATTGTTATTACTGTTGTTATTGTTATTATTGTTGTTATTGTTGTTACTGTTGTTATTGTTATCAGGAGCAGGGGCCTGTGTAGGAGCGGCTGTAGTTGGTGCGGCTTTTGTAGGAGCGGCAGTTGCTTTAGTTGTAGTCTGCTGCTGTTTAGTTGTTGATGAACTCTTAGTTGCTGTGGCAGCAGAAGTTTCTTCTTTGTTAGTGCTTGATGACTTTGAAGTATTAGGTAAAGACATCAAACCAGTTGGGTTAGAAACCTTGCTTATCTCTTCGTCATAATATTCCTGTGCATCGAATATGTCACCATTAATTATCTTTTTGGCAAGCTGTCTGGCAATATCAACATCAGCCTGATAAAGAAGTGATACAGAACGATAAGAACCGAAATGCTGGCATAGTCTGCTGTCAGGTTCTGCACCTGTGCTGTATGTCTGTATATTCCATGAACGGCTGTTGGCAAGCTGCCCTTTTACAAGTGATGTAATATCTGATACAGGCATATTAGTGTAGAGCATATCACCGACAGAATCAAGTAATGCACTGTACTTTGCAAGTATTGCAGGTGATGTAAGCTTATTGATAATAGCTGTAAGGGCTGCAAGCTGGTTACGGCCTCTTTGGTAATCACCATCTAAGAAAGCATTTCTTTCACGGCAGAATGCTAAGGTCTGTTCACCGTTACATTCATTATCACCTATTACATAGTGATATCTTGTTGGAGCTGCTTCAAGTCCGTTGACAAAGTCAACAGAGGAATTGATGGTTACACCACCAAGAGCATCTACAATTGTCTCACAGCCAGTAAAGTTAATCTTAACATAGTAATCAATATTAAGGTCATACAGATTCTGAAGGTTTAGTATAGAACCCTCTATACCCCATTGTCCGGCGTGTGTAAGCTTATCATAGCCCTGAGCACCTGTACCTGGATTAGTAAGGTTGATATAGGCATCTCTTGGAGTAGTGATAAGAAGCACTTGTCTTGTTATTGGGTGGATGACACATAAAATGTTGACATCGCTTCGTCCGGTTGACATTATCTTACCTTCTTCATCGTTACCAGATATATATATAACGAAAGGTTCTTCATTGACCTTCTTATCAGACTCACTTAATTCAACAGTTCTCTTAAGTTCAATCGTTCCTACAATTCTTATTGAGTTAAGGAATTCTTCATATTCCTCATCAAATGATGACAATGTGTTGTCATTAATAAGCATAGCCTGAATATCAGTTCCAGCCTCTAATGCAGGAATGATATCTTCCCAGGTTGTATATTCCCTGGTTTTGATGTCAGCGTTGTTATTAAAGTTAATCTTCTGTATGGCATCCTGATTATCATCAGCATCTACAGTAGAATTATAACCAAATGTATAAGATAGAGTATCAGAAAGTGACTGTGCTTTATCCTTCTTTAATACAACTACATCAACTACATCTGTAATCTCCTGTATGTTATTACCATTACTGCTTATCTTATCAAGAGTTGTATCAACCTTTGATGTGAAAAGGAATGTATATAAAAGTACAGCGGATAAAAGTACAGATATTACTTTTCCTATAATATGTGTCTTAGTAAACTGTGATAGGAAGTCGTATATTGCCACAAGCACAAGAACGGCATCAATAGCTGCTATATACTTGAGTGGAAGAATATCAAGTTTGTAAAGCTTCAATAGTGTCAATACAGTGAATATAAGCTGAACAACAACGAGTGCGATACCAATAACTGTCGCCCATGCTCTTAGCTTGTGCTTCTTCTCACTCTGGGAAAGAGTGCTCCCCTTTTTGAAGATATATTGCATATCTTCTCTGGTCTTGTCAAAGAATCCTGACATAATGTTATCTCCTGTTAATATTCATAGAATAAATGTATAAGTCAAGCTAAAAAATGTGAAATATATTCAATTAAAAGCTTAACATAACAAAAATACTATAACATATTACTAAAAAAAAATAAATAAATAGAGTATTAAATATAGAAAAATGTAAAAATATGCCTGTATGCAGTATACAAACATATTGGTATTGTATGTTTTACTTAATAATATAAAGAAAATAAAGCGGAAAATTAAAGATAAACCTAATTAAACTTAATAATATTCATTTTTGTTCAATTTAATTATGCCAAACACATAAAAAACTTGCATAAATTAAGTGAAATTAATATAATATCACTTGGGTAACGTACTAAAGCGTACGAATATTAAATCAAAGGAGTTAAACGATTATGGGATATGTTGATGAAGTATTAGAATTAGTTTCTAAGAAGAATGCAGATCAGCCAGAATTCTTACAGGCTGTAACAGAGGTTCTTAACACATTAAGACCAGTTGTTGATGCTAACGAGGAGCTTTACAGAAGCAATGCAATTCTTGAAAGAATTACAGAACCTGACAGAGTATTAATGTTCCGTGTACCTTGGGTAGATGACAAGGGACAGGTACAGGTAAACAGAGGTTTCAGAGTACAGTTCAACAACGCTATCGGACCTTACAAGGGTGGTTTAAGATTACATCCATCTGTTAACTTAGGAATTATCAAGTTTTTAGGTTTTGAGCAGATTTTCAAGAACTCACTTACAAGCCTTCCAATCGGTGGTGGTAAAGGTGGTTCTGACTTCGATCCTAAGGGCAAGTCAGATAGAGAAATTATGGCATTCTGCCAGAGCTTTATGACAGAGCTTTGCAAGTATATAGGTGCTGATGTCGATGTTCCAGCTGGTGATATCGGAACAGGTGCAAGAGAAATCGGTTATATGTTCGGTCAGTACAAGAGAATCAGAGGTATGTTTGAAGGTGTACTTACAGGTAAGGGTCTTACATATGGTGGTTCACTTGCAAGAACAGAAGCTACAGGATATGGTCTTCTTTACATCACAGAAGAGCTTATGAAGTGCCATGGTGAATCACTTGAAGGCAAGACAATTGCTGTTTCAGGTGCTGGTAATGTTGCTATATATGCTATCCAGAAGGCACAGCAGCTTGGTGCTAAGGTTGTTACATGCTCTGATTCAACAGGCTGGATATATGATTCAGAGGGAATCGATGTAGAACTTCTTAGAGAAGTTAAGGAAGTTAAGAGAGCAAGACTTACAGAATATGCTGCTGCAAGAAAGTCAGCTGAATACCATGAGAAGAAGAATGGTGAGCACGGTGTATGGGCAGTTAAGTGTGATATCGCTCTTCCTTGTGCTACTCAGAACGAACTTGACCTTGAAGATGCTAAGCAGTTAGTAGCTAACGGCGTTAAGGCTGTTTGCGAAGGTGCTAATATGCCTACAACTCTTGAAGCAACAGAGTACTTCCAGAATAATGGCGTAATGTTCATCTGTGGTAAGGCTGCCAACGCTGGTGGTGTTGCTACTTCAGCTCTTGAAATGAGCCAGAATAGTGAAAGACTTAGCTGGACATTTGAAGAAGTTGACGCTAAGCTTAAGAACATTATGGTTAATATCTACCACAACATCGATGATGCTGCTAAGAGATATGGTATGGAAGGCAACTATGTAGCTGGCGCTAATATTGCTGGTTTTGAGAAGGTTGTTAACGCTATGCTCGCTCAGGGTGTATGCTAATTATCCCATAATTATAACGAATTAATATATGAGGGCTGCCGCTTAAGTGCAATGTTATTAAGTTGACATTGGGCTTATGCGGCGGCTCTTTTTGTGTAATAGATAATTCATATATAAGGGCAGTTTTTTAATAAATAGCACATTGTATTTTGTCTGCATAACTTATATAATTAAACATTAAGATGTAGGTGTCAGATAGTATTCTGCCCATTAATGATCTATCAGGGAGAAAATGGTATTTTTCTAAAATAATATGACAAAACACTTGGAGAGGAGTATTAATGTCAGATTTATACAGTATTCTTAATAATTTAACAGATGATGATATAAGGCTGCAGCTTGCATTTTTTGATAGTGTGACAATAGGAAATGCAGCGAAGGAGACAGGCTCACGTATCATATCCGGACTTGCAGATATGGCGAATTCATTTGCAGAGATATTCAGCAGTAAGTTAAAAGTCGAATATGATTATAAGAAAGTGTCAGATATGGTGGAAGCCAAATATATGCAGCTTAAGACAGCGGACAGGACACATTTAATGTCAATGTTAGAACTTAAACTGCTTGAGATAGCAGGAGCACAGGGCAGCATAGATGTCAGCACAGTGGCAGGAAGGGATAAGCTTTTAATGCTTGCTGTTAATGCGGCAGGAGCAGGATATTCCATTAACCAGTACATAGCACCAGCCCATAAAATGCAGATTATAAGTGACAAATATAACGAGGCATTTATGGATAATCTGTACCAGAGCATTAAGAATGTAACACCTGACCAGTTCAGGGAGTGGTCAGCCATTATGGATAAAGCAATTGCCAGTGCAGATATTGAGATGAAGAGGGTAGTACATAAAGAACTTATGCCGGACGCATTTAATGGAATGGGTGTGTTAAAGAGCTTAAGAAAGCAGAAGACACAGGAGAAGCTAAGACTTGTTATAGAGTGTTTTGGAGTTGAAGCATTTGATTATAAGACAGTAGAGATAAAGACTATGTATCAGGCAATTAGAACCTTCAATAAGGTATCTTCGCTACAGCTTGCAAGAATGATTAATATAGCTGTAAGAAGGTACAATAAGCCGTTATATGCTAAAGATGAACTTATGCCTTCCTATGTGGCAGAAGATGATAAGGCAAAGCTTGAGCAGGATATGGAATATGCAGCACTTATCAATCAGGTAAAAGAGATAGATGGTGAAACAGACAAGCTTATAAAAGAACTTGAAGGAATAGAAAAAAGGCAGGCAGATGCAGAGGAAAAGCTTGAAAAAGCCAAAGAACATTTAGATGAGGTGGACAAAGAATTCTCAGAGCTTGAAGCTAAGAAGAACGAATATATGAGTGGTTCGCATACCGAGCAGGAAACTAAAAGCTACTATGCAAGGGTTAATGAGGTTAAAAGACAGTTAGACAGGGCATCAGAAGAAGCTGGTGTAAGGGAGAGAAAAAATCAGGAACTTCTTAACCAGATATATCTTACTAAAGAGAAAATTGAGATGACAAAGAGCCAGACCGAGACTTATCATAATAAGCTTGATGAGCAGATGAATGAAAGAAAGCAGAATTTACAGCGTCTCTGGAGTGCTTATTATTATAAATTCAGATTTAGTGATGATATATTTACAGAGCTTGTAAAGAACTACGACAGAAAGCATATCGTAGTTATCGAGGAAATGCTTAAGGAAATGCACGACAGCAGTGATTACAGCATATATCTTGATGGTGATAAGCTTAATGTGTATACAGGCGGCAGGAAACCGATAGTGTTCATATATAAGAATGGAGTGTTTAATGGAATATTCAGAGATAAAAGCGTTTCTTAATGATACGCCGCAGTATGGTGAAACTACAGGAGTAGAAAGGGCTGGGAAGCTTTTAGAGCTTCTTGGAAATCTTGATAAGAATTTAAAGATAATACATATAGCAGGAACTAACGGCAAGGGTTCTGTGTGTTCTTATATAGATGATATTTTAAAAAAGTCAGGATATAAGACAGGTCTGTTTACATCACCCCATCTTGTGACAATAAGGGAACGCATACAGGTTGACGGTGAACTTATATCAAGAGAAGATTTTACACAGTACTTTAATAAGGTGTATGAAACAGCCAGGGCGAATAATCTTAAGCTTGCATATTTTGACTTTTTTTTCGGTGCGGCTATGTTATATTTTGATAAATGCAAGGTCGATTATGTAGTGTTAGAAACAGGGCTTGGTGGAAGCCTTGATGCGACTAATGCAGTACATAATCCACTGTGCTGTGTAATTACGACAATAAGCCTTGAACATACAGCAATACTGGGAGATACGATTAAGAAAATAGCAGAGCAGAAAGCAGGAATAATAAAGCAGGGCGTGCCTGTTGTATATGCAGATGACAATGAGGCTTCTAGTGTGATAGAGGATATTGCACACAGCAAGAACAGCTATTGTTACGGAGTATCACCACAGCAATATCAAATAATTAAAAACTTTAATGGCTGTATTGATTTTTCACTGCATAATGAGTATTATATTAATAATTGCTTAAGATTGGCTACTCCTGCAATATATCAGGTGGAAAATGTGTCAATAGCAATTACAGTATGCAGGCTTTTAAAGCATTTGTATCATATTGATATTAAAGACAGTGCCATAGTAGATTCGGCAGGGAGCCACATATGGCAGGGCAGAATGGAGAAGCTTACGGATAACATATATGTTGACGGTGCACACAATCCTCAGGGAATACAGAGTTTTGTTAATTCGGTTAACGGAATGTATGCTGACAGCACTGATAAAGCGGCATTATTATTCTCAGTTGTAAGTGATAAGAATTTTGAACAGATGATAAGCATACTGTGCGGCTGTAAGGTATTTGCACGAATAGCGATTACTGTGACAGGCGGCATAAGGCACTTGGATAAGGAATACATAAGTGCGGCATTTAAAAGACATACAGATATTGAAGTGGAAGTGTATGACAGTGCGAAAGAGGCAGTTCTTGCATTAAAGAATGAGCCGATGGTATTCTGTACGGGTTCACTTTATCTTGTAGCAGATATAAGGAAAGTTTTGGAATAATATAAAGATTGGAGAATAGATATGTTAGATTTTGATGAGGAAATCCAGAAGTTCCAGCCAAGTCTGGAAGTTGAGGACGCAGAAGATGCAATATACAAGAATGATGTACCAGATATAACAGATTTAATTAACAAGATTATCGAAGGAAAGAGTGAGAAGTAATTATGAGATGTTACAAATGTGGCTGTGTCCTTTCAGCAAATGACACATGTGCCAAGTGTGGTACAGATGTCTCTATATACAAAAAGACTGCCAGGGTTTCAGATATATATTACAACAAAGGTCTTGAGAAAGCCCGTGTGAGGGATTTATCAGGAGCGATAGAAACTTTAAAAGTAAGTCTTATGATTAACAAATATAATATTAATGCAAGAAATCTTCTCGGACTTATATATTGTGAGATGGGAGAAGTGGTTGAGGCATTATCACAGTGGGTAATGAGCAAGAACCTTGCCCCGGACGATAATGTTGCAGAGAGTTATATAAAGAAAATTCAGTCTAATCAGAATAAGTTTGAATCAGTTACTAATGCTATTAAGAAATATAACGTATCGCTTCAGTATGCCAAGGATAAGAATACAGATATGGCAGTAATACAGCTTAAGAAGATTGTTATATCTAATCCACATTTTATAAAGGCACACCTGTTGCTTGCGCTTATATATATTAAAGATAATGAATACCAGAGAGCAAGAAAGCTCCTGAATTCAGTGCTTAAGATAGACAGGAATAATACTCTTGCAAGTAAGTACCTTGAACAGATAAACCAGAGCCAGAATATTAAAGATAATGATATATCTGGAAGCTTCTTACCTAAGAAGAAGGTAAAGGAAGAAGAAAGCAAGCCTCTTAATGGTAATGATGTAATACTTCCAAGGTCATCATACAAAGAACCAAGCAATGGTGCTATTACAATAGTCAATGTGCTTGTAGGTGTTGTGATTGGTGCGGCACTTATATGGTTCTTAGTAATGCCATCAAGATACAAGGGCATAACAGAAGATTATAACAGAAGTCTGGCAGAATACAGTGAACAGCTTTCATCAGGCAATGTAGAGCTTAACAGTATGGAAAGTGAATTAAAGACTGTAAAGGCAGAGAAAGAATCACTTGAACAGCAGTTAAGTGAACTTAATGGAACTGGCGGTGGCAATAAGCTTTTAATATCACTTATTGAGTCTGCTAATGCTTATATAGCCAATAAAAGGACAGAAGCTGCTGAGAAGCTTATTGACGTTGATGTAAGTGCACTTCCATCAGACTCAGCCAAGACTTTATATAATACAATTTCGACTGCTGTTATGGCACAGGCAGCTAATGAGTTCTACAGCAAGGCTCAGACTTCATACTATAAGTCAGATTATGCTACAGCAGTTGATGATTATGTTAAGGCATTTAAGTGCGACGCCACTAAGGTAGATGCAGCTTATTATGCGGCTAAATGTTATGTCGCACTTTCACAGACAGACAATGCCAAGAAGTACTATCAGTACATTGTAAATGACTTTAAGACAAGTGGATATTATAAAGAAGCTAATGATTATGTGACATCACATTAATTACCACACGATAAATCCCTGACGGAAATTAGTCCGTCAGGGATATTTTTGTGTAACAGGAAATTCTGATATAATTATATGTTACGCTTAGCACAAGGGTGCCGATACCCTGAATAGAGGATAGGAGGATAGTTATGAGAGATGATACACAGCTTCTTAATAATGGATTAGACAGTGAATTAGACAGCTATGATACAGCAGAGGATATTAAAAGAACCGATTACATATATATGGTCAGCGGGAATAATCTTGTTATAAGCCTTAATGCAGAACTTGACCATCATCTGGCAGATGAGATGAGAGAGGTAATAGACGATATAATCGATAAAAGGGGAGTGGACAGGGTTATTATAGACTTTTCCAAGGTTGATTTTATGGATAGTGCTGGAATAGGGCTTATAATGGGAAGATATAAGAAGATACGTGATATAGGTGATATATGTGTTGTCGGAATTAATGAGAGCATTAAAAGAATACTGCTTATATCTGGACTTCATAAAATAGTAGATATATATGATAATCTGTGCGATGCCGTCAGAAAGCAGAATAAGAGGGGGATGTAAAATGCAGGAGAATAATGTGGATGTAATATTTGATGCAATATCAGAGAATGAGAGTTTTGCAAGAGTGGTTGCTGCAGCTTTTGTGACAAGATTAGACCCGACCTTAGAGGAAATATCAGATATAAAAACAGCAGTATCAGAGGCAGTTACCAACAGTATTGTGCACGGCTATGAGGGAAAAGGCGGCAAGGTATATATGACACTTTCTTTAGAGGATAGGGAGATTATTATAAAGATAAAAGATGAGGGTGTAGGAATAGAAAATGTCCATAAAGCAATGGAGCCTTTGTATACAACAAAGCCAGAGCTTGAAAGGTCAGGAATGGGCTTTTCATTTATGGAAGCATTTATGGACGAGCTTAATGTGTATTCAAGAAAAAATGTGGGTACAACTGTAATTATGAAGAAAAGAATAGGAGAAAGTAACAGGTAGAATGGATGTGTATGCTTGCGATCATACTAAAGAATTGATCATTAAAGCACACAACAATGATAAATCAGCAAGGGAGAAGCTTGTTATTGATAACAGCGGACTTGTGTGGAGCATAGTTAAAAGATTTACAGGGCGGGGTGCAGAGATGGAGGATTTGTACCAGATAGGCTGTATTGGGCTTATAAAGGCAATAGACAATTTTAATATGGACTATGATGTGAAGTTCTCAACTTATGCAGTTCCGATGATTACGGGTGAGATTAAAAGATTTCTTAGAGATGACGGCATAATAAAGATAAGCCGGAGTATTAAGGAAAATGGATACAAATGTTTTACGGCTTCCCAGAAGTTAAAGGGTATTCTTAACCGCGAGCCGACTATTGAGGAGCTGTCCAGGGAAACAGGAATAGCGACAGAGGATATAATTGTTACAATGGAGGCTGGCGACTGCGTGGAGTCAATCTATAAGACAATATACCAGAAGGATGGCAATGAGGTATGTCTTATGGATAAGTTAGAGGGCAAGGATGGCGGAAGTGACAGCATTATTGATAATATAATGATTAATGAGCTTGTGGACAGCCTGTGCGAGAGGGACAGGAAGCTTATAAGAATGAGATATTATGAGGATATGACACAGACACAGGCCGCCAGGGTATTAGGAATATCACAGGTTCAGGTATCACGTCTCGAAAAGAAAATATTAAACCGTATGCGAAGCCAGATAGATATAGAATAATATGGGCAATATTGGCAATACTTCTAACAGCATTATTTAATCAGCATAAAATGCTGTGAAATGGAGGTTACTATGTCAAAAACAGTATATTTAAAGATAAGACAGCTTACTAAGACAGACAAGCAGGATGTGTATCTGTCTGATGTGGCAGAAGTATATGCTGAAAAAAAGCTGCTTCCTAAGATAAAAAGCATAAAGCTGGCAACATTTTACAGGACTAAAAAGGACAGGATATGTATAAGCTCAATGCAGGTTATATCAGCGATACAGCAGCTTGATGATACACTTGACGTTAATAATATAGGCGAGAGTGATTTTATAATCGATTACAGAAAGAACCAGCAGCCGGTGTGGTTATCTGTTATTCTTAAAATTATCGTGTGCATAATAATATTTATAGGAAGTGCTTATGCGATAATGGCATATAATAATGATGTCAGCACAATAGAGATATTTGAAAAAGTATACCGTATGTCAGGTGTGGACTGGCTTATGGAATACAATGTGTGTGAGATAGCTTATGCAATAGGATTGTTTGCCGGGATAGCAGTATTTTATGACCATTTTGCTGGAAAGAAGATGAGCAAAGCACCAACCCCTATAGAGGTTTCTATGAACCAGTATGTCAAAGATGAAAATCAGGCTATGATTGACTCTGTAGAGTGTATGCCAAGATGCGTAAGAAACAATTATCCGGGGGCAACAAAATGCTGATTAAAATATTATTTATCATACTTATCGGGTTAAGTGCCGGAGGTGTTACGGCTACAGGACTGTTCGCCCTAATATCAAGCATAGGTCTTATTAACAGATACGCAGATGTGACCAACACAACAGAATCAATAATGCTTTATGAGGAAATGATTATATTTGGTGCAGGGATTGGGAATATATGGTATATATTTGAACTGCCGATTAAGCTTGGCGTGGCAGGTGTTATATTGTATGGTGCGGTATCTGGAATATTTATAGGTACATTTTTAATATGCCTTGCAGAAACAGTCAAAGCACTTCCTATATTAGCACACAGGGTAAAGCTTAAAAAATGTCTTGGCTTTGTGGTTTTGTTTATTGCTATTGGAAAGATGGTGGGACATTTGGTATACTATTTAGTGCCTTAAATACTAAACAGACAGGAAGAAAAAATATGATTACGAGAAAAGAGCTTGCAAAAGCGGCTAAGAGAACATTAAAAAAGCATTTCTGGATATTGGTTGTTGTGTGTCTTATAGCAGCGTTTGTTGGAAGTGAATTTACGGAAACTTTCAGTTTCTTTAAAATGCAGATGACAGACATTAATAATACAGATACGAACGAATCACAGGGCGTTACGCTTGTTACATCAGATATTGATAACAGGACGAAAAGTGCAATGCTTGATGCAATTGTATCAGTTATTATGAACAATGAGGAACAGGGCAAAGAGCAGTCGCAGACACTTATCGACAAAGCAAAGGATAATGCAGGGGACATACTGGGGAGAACTTCGGGAATATTATCATCAGTTGTTAATAACGTATCATCAGGTGCGGTTGTATTTACTATAGTTGATGTTGTATACGGAATTACGGGTTCAAGACATCTTGTTGTTATCCTGCTTTTATGTCTGGCACTTATATTTTACTTTGGAATAAGATATGTCGTGAAAATGTCTTATGTTGTTATATCAAGAAGAATATTTCTTGAAAGCCGGACATATAAAAGTGTAGGGGTCGGCAAATTTATGTTCCTTATGAGAGTAAAAAGGTGGATGCGTGTAGCCTTTACAATGTTCGTTAAAGACTTGTATACAATATTATGGTCGCTTACAATAGCAGGGGCTTTTATTAAGCCGCTGTCATATATGCTTGTGCCATATATAATAGCCGAAAATCCAGACATAAAGGCTAATGATGCAATAACCTTATCAAGAAGAATGATGAACGGCTATAAGTGGAAATGTTTCTGCTACCAGTTATCATTTATTGGCTGGAATATATTAAGTTTTATATCTATGGGTCTTGTGGGGGTATTATATTCCAATCCATATAAGACAGCATTTTTTACAGAATTATATGTTCTTATAAGAGAAAATGCCATTAAGAATAATATAGAAGGCATGGAAATGCTAAGCGATGTATATCTGTATGAGCGGGCAGGAAAAGAAGAATTGCAGGCAGCTTACGCAGACATATATCCATATATGAATGAGGACTCTCCAGAGGAAAGATTTGATGATGATATTATGAAATCTGACATCAAGTATTTCAGGAGATTAAGAAAGTTTCTTGCTGACTGGTTCGGCGTAATTCTTTTTAATACGAGTGAGGAAAAGAAGTTCGAGGATGCCAAGGCGGAACAGATAAAAGCTGACAGATGTAAACAGGAGATGCTTGGTAATATGTATCCTTCAAGGCTGTTTACATTAAAGGAGCATAGAGCTAATTTTGAAAGTACGGTATATATGCGTAATTACTCAATTCCATCTCTTATACTTATATTCTTTGTAATGTCATTTATAGGGTGGTTCTGGGAAGTTTCATCACACTTAATGCTTTATCATTCATTTGCTAACAGAGGGGTGCTTCACGGACCCTGGCTTCCAATATATGGAGTAGGCGGTCTTTTGATACTTCTGCTTCTTAAAAAGTTCAGGGAAAAGCCGGCTCTTGAGTTCGTTCTGGCGATTATTCTGTGTGGAGTTGTTGAGTATTTTACAGGACTTGTGCTGGAACTTACACATAACGGACAGAAGTGGTGGGATTACACAGGATTTTTCCTTAATATTCACGGGCGTATATGTGCGGAAGGCCTGTTAGCCTTTGGTATTGGTGGAATGGCTATAGTGTATTTTGTAGCACCATTGCTTGATAATTATTTCAGAAAGATAAAGCTTCAGATTATTATACCATTATGTGTGGCACTTATGATGATATTTGTTGCAGACCAGTTGTATACAAAGAAGCACCCTAATGTGGGCGAGGGCATAACATGCCTTAACATATATGATATGTATTATTATTTATGAATAATTCTTAAGTTTATGGTAATGCTAATAGAAACATATGTTAATAGTAATATAATGCAATAAGACAGGCGGAATATATGATTATTAATATCAACATATGTCACTAATAAAGCATATGTAGGAATGAGGATTATTATGGTTCAGGATGTTGAAAAAAGAAATAAAAGCTATAACCAGTATGTTGAAAATGTCACGAAAAAGGCGGGGTGTGTATACAACTGCTTTAAGGCATTTATAACAGGTGGAATTATATGTACAATAGGCCAGCTTATTATGAATTTAATGAAGATGACAGGAATGACAGCAGATGATGCAGCAAGTTATACAACGCTTATACTTGTTGCTTTAAGCGTTGTATTTACAGGCTTTGGAATATATCCGCTTATCACGTCTTTTGGAGGAGCTGGTGCACTTGTTCCGATTACAGGATTTGCGAATAGTATAGCTTCTCCTGCGATTGAATATAAGAAAGAGGGACAGGTATTTGGTATTGGCTGTAAAATATTTACGATAGCAGGACCAGTTATATTGTATGGAATATTTTTCAGCTGGATTATAGGTCTGATATACTGGATAATAAGTCTTATGTGATTAACTATTTGGAGGTACTAAGGAAATGGCAATGACCGAATTAGAACAGCATTATAATAAATTCAATGAGGAGAAACGTCTGGATTCACGTCACGGAAGGGTTGAATTTATAACATCTATGAAATATATCCATAACTGCCTTGATGATATTAAGGCGGCTATGGATATTGCCAGTGATATAAAGATACTTGATATAGGTGCAGGAACAGGAAGATACAGCGTTCCATTATCTGAGGAAGGGTACGATGTCACTGCGGTGGAACTAGTAAAGCATAATCTTGGACTTCTAAAGGCTAAGAATTCAAATGTCAAGGCATATCAGGGCAATGCACTTAAGCTTAAGCGTTTTGAAGATAATACATTTGATATGGCACTGCTTTTTGGACCTATGTACCATTTGTTTACATTTGAGGATAAGCTTAAGGCACTTAATGAAGCAAAGAGAGTTGTCAAGCCGGGTGGAATTATACTTGTGGCATATCTTATGAATGAATATAGTGTTATTACATATGCGTTTAAAGAAGGACATATTAAGGAATGTCTTAATGGGAACAGACTGACAGAGGATTATCACACTGTATCAAGTGAGGAGAACCTCTATGATTATATGAGAATAGAAGATATTAACAGTCTTAATGAGGCGGCAGGACTTGAGAGAATTAAAATATTATCACCAGATGGACCGGCTAACTATATAAGACCATATCTTAATAAGCTTACAGAAGAAGAATTCGCAGAATTCGTGAGGTATCATCTTGCAACGTGCGAAAGACAGGATTTAATCGGAGCGGCAGCACATACACTTGATATATTAAGAGTTAAGTAATTTTAACTGGATACATCAGTGAGTGGCAGAATTTACTTTTGGCACCCACATGAAAATATTAATATGGAATAATTAACGGATAATGCTGGGGAAATAATACAGTAATGAATAAATTACCTGATAAAGCAGATACTACCTATTGATGATTGATTATGAATAAATATTAAGAGGTAGCGTATGATTGCAGGTAAACAGAGTATTAAATTTGATAATAATGTATACATCAAAGCAGGAGCTACAGTGGCGGGAACTAAGGAAAAGAAAGGACCGCTGGGCTGCTGCTTTGATGTCGTTTCGCAAGATGATTTATTCGGTGGTGAAAGCTGGGAGGAGGCAGAGAGCAGGATACAGAGCCTTGCATTTGAGAAGCTGTTGGAAAAGACAGGAATGATGCCAGAGGACATAAGATATATATATGCAGGTGACTTGTTAGGTCAGCTTATAGCGACATCTTTTGGATTAAAGACGTATGATGTGCCGCTTTTTGGACTTTATGGTGCGTGTTCAACTATGGGTGAGTCATTATCGCTTGCGGCTATGTGTGTTAATGCTGGTTTCGCGGATAATGTGGCGGCGATAGCTTCAAGCCATTTTGCAAGTGCTGAGAAGCAGTTCAGATTTCCATTATTATATGGTAACCAGAGGCCAATGAGTTCAACGTGGACGGTTACAGGTGCAGGAGCGTATCTTGTATCTAATTCCCCAGTGATAACAAAATGTGATGGAGATGTGTGCCAGATTGTGGATAATGGATATGCAAATGTAATTATATCGGGCATAACTACAGGAAAGATAGTAGATTACGGCGTTAAGGACTCTATGAATATGGGAGCCTGTATGGCACCTGCGGCGGCAGACCTAATAGAAGCCAACTATAAGGATTTTGAAGTGACCAAAGGGTATTACGATATGATTATAACCGGTGACTTGGGGTATACAGGTAGAGAGATACTTCTTACACTTCTTAAAGAGAAAGGAATAGATATAAGTGATGTATACACGGACTGCGGAATAGAAGTGTTTGATAAAAATGAGCAGGATACCCAGTCAGGTGGAAGCGGTTGTGGGTGCAGTGCGATAGTTCTTGATACTCTTGTATTGGACAAGCTAAGGAAACGTGAATTAAAAAGGGTATTATTTGTTCCAACAGGGGCATTGTTATCGCAGGTAAGCTTTAATGAAGGTAAGTCAATACCGGGAATAGCACACGGCGTTGTGCTTGAGGCTGTATAAGGTGCATAACACAGCATTGTGGCAGATATAAGTTGAAAGTTCATAACAGGATTGTTATATGTCAGTAAAAGAAAGGAGCTGGGAGTTAAAATGGATTATTTGAAAGCATTTGTTGTAGGCGGAATTATATGCGTTCTGACACAGATTTTAATGGAAAAGACCAGACTTATGCCAGGAAGAATAATGGTTATACTTGTAACCACAGGTGCGGTTCTTGGCGCGGTAGGATTATATGAACCACTTGTGCAGTTCGCAGGAGCAGGAGCGAGCGTTCCGTTGACAGGCTTTGGAAATGTACTATGGAAGGGAATGAAAATGGCTGTTGATAACTCGGGATTCTTGGGATTGTTCAAAGGTGGCTTTACAGCCTGTGCGGTGGGAGTGTCAGCGGCACTTGTATTCGGCTATATTGCCTCGTGGATATTCGAGCCTAAGATGAAAAAGAAATAAAATTTACAGCGATATATAAAAAGCCCCTGCTTATTAATTTATAGGGTTTGCTTATAGCACTTGCATAAAGGCTATAGGGCATTTAGGAAGGACCTTATAAATATAGTAAGCAGGGGCTTTTTTATATTGCATATCGTTATGAATATTAACGAACTAATTAACGCAATAACTAATTAAATAACTAAATAATCAGCTGGCTGACAGTTACAAGCTATTGTTACCGACAGGTTAATTACTGCTTCCTGTAGTAGAAGCGGTCGTGTTCTGCTTTGCAGTTGTTGACTGCGAATTAGAAGCGTTCTGTGTGGTGGTTGTAGCTGTTGTGTTCTGCGGGGTCGTGTTCTGCTTTGCAGTTGTTGACTGGCTGTTGTTACTGTTATTGTTAGTAGTTGTTGATGGTGTTACAGGTGCGGCTGTTGAGTGAAGCGTACAAAGCTTGCTTAGCTTCTCATCAGTTATCGCATATTGTGCATCAGCAGTTGTATAACCAGAAGTATCCTCACCACCTAAAGTGTTAGTTGATGACTTCTTAACATAAATGTTAGTTGAAACATTAGTACAGCCTGCGTTAGCAACAAGACCTGAGTCATTACATATATTAACCTTAACGTGAGTATCACAGGTTTCTGTAGGCTGGTTGTCAGCCGCAAAATATTCAGTGATTATACAGCTTCCTCTAGGGTCAGCATCACATAAACCTTCAACAGGGAGCTTGCCTGACTTAGAGCATACAGCAACCTGTACAATATCATCTGGCTGTGTGAAGCTTCCAGTAGGAAGATTTTCGTGGATTTCCTGCATAATAGCTTTCCATATACCGGTATGGTTGACTGAGTCAACACGCTTAGAGTTATCATCATAACCTACCCATATAGAAGCAGTGTAGTAAGGTGTAAATCCACAGAACCATATATCAGTATCAAACTGTGTAGTACCAGTCTTACCAGCAACCGGCTGGTTAGATAACTTGGCTCTTGTAGCGGTACCTGAATTAACAACAGATTCCATACCGCTTGTAAGAAGCCATGCAGATGACTCTTTTAAGACTCTGTGTGTTTCTGGTATTGAGTTGTCAATAATTACATTACCTTCTCTGTCTAATACCTTAGTGTAATATATTGGCTTGGTATATGTTCCTTTGTTGGCGATTGCCGCATAGGCGGCTGTCATATCTATATTACATACACCCTTTGTCATACCACCAAGTGCAAGTGACTGCACAACATCGTGGTTTCCGTTAATTGCATTCTTGGTAGATACCAAAGTTGAAAGTCCGAACTTTTCAAGGTAGCTGAAACCAACGCTTGGTGTTATCTGTGTAAGAACCTTTACAGCAGGTACGTTCTGTGAACGTGTGAGTGCTTCACGCACTGTCATATATCCAAGATACTGTCCTTCTGTGTAGTTCTTTACAAGTCGTGCATCTGTTCCTGAATAATAGTAAGGTGCATCATCGATAGCAGAAGCAAGAGTGATAGCACCAGTATCAAGTCCTGGTCCATAAGCAACAAGCGGCTTGATAGAAGAACCCGGCTGTCTTGTTACATCATCAGTAGCTCTGTTTAAGCCTCGGTCAGTAGCCTTATCTCCACGTCCGCCGACAAGAACTTTAACATAGCCTGTTGACTGTTCTATTATAGAGAAAGAAATCTGAGGCTGTATAACAAAATAGGACTTCTCATAAGTAACAGTTCCGCCATTAGCTGTCATAGCTTCCCTGTACTGGTCAATATAGCCCTGAGCAGTAGTTTCATTTCTTAATGTAAGGCTGAAAGAAGAATCAACATTTTCTTTAAACCATTTCTCCATATTATTCTGTGAATAATATGAAAATGTTCCATCTGCCTCTTTTACTGTGAGATTATAATTAATAGTAAAATCTGTATTGGATGGATAGTAGTCTGGGTCATTAAGTATTGAATCTGCAATGTTCTGCATAGACATATCCTGAGTAGTGTATACAGATAAACCGCCAGAATATATCATACTTGTAGCCTGCTGTTTAGAATAACCCTTCTGCTGCATAAGGTCATCTATAAGCTGGTTGATAACTTCATCTACAAAATAAGAATAATTAGATGAAGAAGAAGCAGCTGATACATCAATACCTTCAAGTCTTGCATATACATCATCTGCAACAGCCTCGCTGTATTCATTAGTAGAGATGTATTCCTGCTTTAACATATTATTAAGCACGGCAAGCTGTCTTTCCTTATTATCATCAGGATTCTTCAAAGGGTTAAGTCTTGAAGGGTTCTTGGTAATAGAAGCAAGTACGGCACATTCGCTTAAAGTAAGCTCGGATACATCTTTATTAAAGTATCCGTTAGCAGCCGCCTGTACACCATAATAACCATTGCCTAGGTTAATTGTATTAAGATAGTTCTCTAAAATGCTGTCTTTGTCCATAACAGTTTCTAGCTTGATAGCAAGATATTGTTCCTGAACCTTTCTTTTAATCTTCTCCATAGTAGATTCATTGTAAGCATTAAATACATTATTCTTAAGTAACTGCTGTGTGATTGTACTGGCACCTTGTGACATCTCGCCATCGGATACAGTAATCATGGCAGCTCTCATAATACCCTGAAGGTCAATTCCGTTATGCTTGTAGAATCTTTCATCTTCAATAGCAACAAATGCGTGCTGAAGATATACTGGAATCTGGTCAAGGGAAGCGTATATTCTGTTAGCTCCGGTTGTTGCAAGCGTCTGTATTTCTTCACCATTGTTATCGTATATCTTAGTTGCGTAACCTTCGGGTGAAACATTGATTGACGATATATCAGGTGCACTCTCAATTATGCCCTGTGCAGCACCGAATATAAGGCAGGAGCCGCTTATTACAACTGCAATTGCACCAACAAGAAGTAGTTTGATAAAGAAAATGTTAAACTTAGTCCTAAACTTCGTTGCTGATGAATTAAGGAGCTTTTTCTTTCGTCTTATGCCGTTTCCACCATAATTCATAATTGTAAATCCTCCATATTGTTATAAATGGTAAAACTATGATATTATTTACCAAATGCAAGGTACAAAATCCAATAAGGATTTAAAGTGATAATCCGTAACACGGATACCTTATTGTACCATAGAAATGAATGACAGGCAATCGGAGGAGTTATGAATATAATTTTAAAGAACGGCAGTGGAGAAATAGAGGAGAAGAAGTCGCGTTTCATCTGCCACATTTTTAAAATAAAAAGCGAAGAAGAAGCAGAGGAGTATATCACTGCAGTAAAGAAGAAATACTGGGATGCAAGACATAACTGCTATGCTTATGTAACAGGCGATAAGGGGCAGATACAGAGATTTAGTGATGATGGAGAACCGCAGGGGACAGCAGGAAAGCCGATGCTTGATATACTTAATTCATATGGGCTTACAGACTGCCTCTTAGTTGTAACAAGATATTTTGGCGGCGTGCTTCTTGGAACAGGTGGACTTATAAGAGCATATCAGGCTGCTGCTAAAGAAGGGATTAAGAATTCGGACATAGCACAGGTGTGTGACGGAATAACTGCTGTCATAACGACTGATTATAACGCATATGGCAAATTGCAGTATATATGTAATGATAATAATGTGGATATCATTGATACTGACTTTGGTGCAAATGTCACAATTAAACTTGCGGCAGAAATGTCAGTTTGTGACACATTTGAAAAGAAGCTGATGGACACGTTTGCGGGCAATGTAGCTCTTAATGATAAAGAAAATGTTAAATTTTGCAGAAATATGGCTGGAAATATAATATTTTTATAACATATCGTACAATTATATGATTGTAACAAATGGACGAATTGTGAACAAATAATTAACACTGGTAAATAAGCACAATTTAAGTATGGTTTTTAGATAAAAATTACATTTGATTGTTAAAGTGATGTAAAAAAATGCTAAAATTATCTTAATAATAGTGCAAAATTTACATAAAACATCTATTTTTAATAGATGTAAAATTATACAGAATGAATACATAAAGGGTGCTTTGTTAATAAATTGTTCAAAAATATAGTGTTGGAAAGCCGCATAAATACTGGGGTTCATAAAAAAATTAAAAAAAATACAAGAATTGTTAAAAATAGTCTTGTTAAAATAGTACAAAAATGGTAATATATCAATGTCAAAAAACATATTAAGTGGGGTTGCCCCACAAGAACCAATTAAGGGAGGTTTACAAGTTTATGAGAAAGACAATTAAAAAGCTTACTGCTGTAGGTTTAACTCTTACATCAGTAATGGGTCTTGTAGCATGTGGCAATAACAATGCTTCAAACGGCACAAAAGAAACTGTAGATTGGGCAAGCGTAGAAAAGCCAGAACATTTTACAATCATGGTTGATGGTACAGTTCCTACATTAGAGGAATGGGGCGAGAAGTTCGATGAACAGCTTAAGTCATTAACAGGTCTTGATTTTGAAGTTACACGTCCTGACCACAACTCATACTATGATGCGGTTGCTAACTCAATGCTTGATGCAAGTGCAATGCCAGATGTTATCATTCTTTCATCTGATTATTTAGCACTTTATGCAAGTCAGGGTCTTCTTTGGGATATGACAGATGCTTGGAATAATTCAGCAACAAAGTCTTCTGGAAGACTTATCTCAGATGCAGAGAAGATTATGAAGGCTAACTACGTAAGAGGCGTTGATGGTGAGAAGTCTCTCTACGGATTCGTTCCTGCTCGTGGTAACGGATGCGTTACATATGTAAAGGAAGCTTGGGCTACACAGGCTGGTTATTCTAAGGCAGATTTAACAAGCAAGCAGCTCTCATATGATGAGTTCTACACAATGCTTAAGAAGATGAAGGAAGCTAGAGGAATTGATTATGTAATTTCTGCTCCAGGTTTCTATTCAAAGGAAGCACCTTATACTAACTACCTTCCAGAATTCTATCAGAATGCTCAGTTTACTTTCTACTATGACCAGTCAAAGGGCGAGTATGTAGATGGTTTCTCTCAGAAGGAGATGAAGGATGCTCTTCAGAGAATTCAGAACGCTGTTAAGGATGGTCTTATTAATAAGGAAACAAGTACAAAGACAACTCAGACAGCACGTAACGATTTCAAGTCATCAGATCCTAAGACAGAATCAGGTGTATTTACATACTGGGCTGGACAGTGGGCTGAGACATTAAGAGGATACTTAAAGACAGCAGGTCTTGATGATTCAATTATTCCAATGCTTCCAATTAAGGAACTTGGTTCATACGCAGAAAGACTTGCACCATCATGGTGTATCACATCTCACGCTGCTGAGACAGGTAAGGCTGAGGGAATTTTCAAGTACTTCATCGATACAATGTTAGATGGTGGAGATATCCAGACACTTTGGGAATATGGTCCTAAGGGTTACTACTATGAAGAGCAGGCTGATGGTTCATTCAAGTTCCTTCCTAAGAAGACTAACGCTAAGACACTTTACTCTAAGGCTCACCTTGACTGCAACTTAGTTCTTGCTAACTTCGTAAGCGGTAAGGATCCAGGAAAGGCTGAACAGCCAGAAAATGTTACATCTTGCTCAGATATGTTCTTTGAACATTCTACACTTGTAGATTCACCTGTTATGACAGAAGAAGTTGGTAAGCTTGTTGGTGATATCAATACAGAAAGATATACAGTAATTGATAACGTTGCAAGAGGTGAATGGACAGTTGATCAGGGTATGCAGGAATACACAAAGACTGTTGGTTCTAAGGTAGAAGCAGCTCTTAAGTCATTAAATACACAGTTCGCTGGAAAGAATTAATGCTGCTTAATATGTGTTAAAAGATGTTTTAAACATCACTTTATATTTCGTGCCAGTAGACCTGGTCTTCTGGCACGAATTTTGCTTAATATAAGCAATTGTTACTATAATATTAGGAAAGAAGGGTATAAAGATGCAGTGTAAGTCTTGTGGAACAGAGCTTCCTAAGAAGGCAAAGATTTGCCCTAAGTGTGGAGCACTTAATGGTAAGCCAGCTGGTAATACTAGATATTTAGCTATTATCGGTATGGTTATTATGTTAATAGGCGGATTACTTCCATTTGCAAAGTCTAACGAAACTCTTATGGATGGTTATACACCTAAGGCATATTCATTTGGCTTTATGAATATCAGCGTCATTGCAATGTGGTACATATTTATGTTAATACTTGTTGCTGGTATTTTATTAGTCGTTGCTAAGAAAGAAAAGTTATCTATTATTACATCTGTGGCAGCTACAGCTGTTGCATTTATTTCAATGTTTGCATTCCAGTTTACTAGTGCTGATGGAAAGACTAAGACTGGTGCGTTAAAGTATGTATACCATAACATTTCAGATTTATTATCTAATGGTTATAATGGTAATTCTTATTCAGTAGGTTCAGGTGTATATGTTATAATCATCGGCCTTATAGTTGCTATTGTTGGTGTGTTCTGGGATGTCGTTAAGATATTCAAGAAAGACCTCGGTGTTGATACAAAGTATTTATCTAACACATTAAATCAGAATATTGGGCAGAAGATGTTCTACTACAGAGGATTTTATCTTATGTTCCTGCCAGTATTAGTAATGGTATTATTATTCTTCTACTGGCCAATGTTAGGATGTCGTTACGCCTTTACTTCATATGTATTAGCTAACCCTTATTATATTGGTGTATTCCACTTCCAGACAATGTTAAAATTCGATACATTCTTCTGGGCAGCATTCAGAAATACACTTGTATTATCAATTGTTAAGTTAATACTTAATACAGGTGCCGCAGTTATTATCTCACTTCTTCTTAACGAGATTACTAATATGGCATTCAAGAAGACAGTACAGACAATTGTATACTTACCTCACTTTATGTCATGGGTAGTTGTCGCTGCTGTATTCAAAGTAATTCTTTCTGTTAACAGCACAGGTGTTGTTAATGGTGCTTTAATTAATATGGGACTTATCAATTCTCCAATTGATTTCCTTGGCAGCTCTAAGTATTGGACAGGTACATTCTTCGTAATGAATATCTGGAAGGATACAGGATGGGGAACTATTCTTTTCCTTGCTACATTATCAGGTATCAGCCCAGATCTTTATGAGGCTGCTCAGATTGATGGTGCTAACAGATTTAAGAGACTTATATATATAACTCTTCCTGCTTTAGCTAACACAATCATCACAGTATTTATTCTTAACCTTGCTAAGGTTATGAACCTTTTTGAGTCAGTATTCGTTACACAGAGTGCTGGTACATATGATGTTTCTCAGGTATTACAGACATACATTTACAATAAGACATTCTCGGCTTCATTCTCTGATTATGGTTATACAACAGCCGTAGGTTTATTCAAGTCATTTGTAGGTATGATCCTCGTACTTGGTTGTAACTACGCAAGTAAAAAAGTCCGTGGACGTGGAATTGTATAGGAGGTTAGACGATGAGTGAAGAACAGTTAGTTTATAAAAAGAAAAAGAAAAAATTTAAGATCTTCCCAATAGTCAATGTAATCTTCTTTATATTGGTTTCATTGTTAATTCTTTTCCCTATGTGGAAGGTTATTGTAGATTCATTTGATGCTCATTCAGCAACAAGTTTTAGATGGTGGCCAAGCTCATTCTCATTAGGTGGATATGGTGCGATTATTACAAGAGCTTCTCTTTATCGTCCATTCCTTGTATCAGTTGTTACAACATTAGCTGGTACATTTATGGGATTATTACTTGCTACACTCGGTGGTTATGTACTCATTCAGTGGGAAATGCCAGGAAGAAACTTCTTCGCATATATGTTATTATTCACAATGATTTTCGATGGTGGTATGGTTCCTAAGTACTTAGTTATGCAGAACTTACATTTACTTGATACATTGTGGGCAGTAATTTTACCAATGTCTATCAACGTATATAACCTTGTACTTATGAGAAACTTCTTTGAAGGTATTCCAGAATCATTGTTTGAGGCTGCTCAGATTGATGGTTGTTCACCAATGGGTATATTCTTTAAGATTGTGTTACCACTTTCTAAAGCTGCCCTTGCTTCAATCGGTCTTATGTTTGCCGTAACATTCTGGAATGATTATACTAACTTCAAGATTTATATCAGAACAGATAAGTTATACAACTTCCAGATTAAGCTTCGTAATATGGTTATGGATAGTAATATTCCTAACGATGATTCAGTAGACCCTAACACAATTTCTAATGCGGCTACAATTGTTGCTATATTACCTTTCATGATTATCTACCCATTCTGTCAGCAGTACTTCGTACAGGGTGTTAACGTAGGTGCCGTTAAGGAGTAATATCAGGAATATAAGAATAGTTATTAATCAACTATTATCTGATTGTTGAGATTAATTAATATAATTAATAAAAAAGACGGAAATGCTAATATCATTTCCGTCTTTTTTTGTTGTATTGGCATTTTTTATGTAGAAATACATATATCTATATGTTAAAATTAGGACATATTTAGGAATTGTCTATATAAAACACGTTAAGGTGGTGGAGAATTGAGAAAGTTAGCAGATTCAATATATCTTGAAAATATTGCAGAAGTTAAGACTATACTTGAGAATGAGCCTAATCTTATAGATGAGAAGGACGAACATGGAGTGCTTATGGCATTACTTGCCGCTAAGACGGGTAACCTTGAGCTTGTGAAGTATATAGTTGAATATTCAAGGGCAAGTATGAATATTCACGATGATAATAATAAGAATATGCTTCATTATGCGGCTATGTCAGGAAGCGTACCTACTTGCAGGTATCTGGTTGAGAGAGTTGGAATGTCACCTTTGTCTGGAGATATTAATTTACAGACACCTTTTGAGGTTGCTCATCAGAATCATTTTATAGAGTTAGAAGAATATTTTGAGAGTGTTGTTGGTCATAAGTTAAGTGAGATGTATCACAATCCAATAAGGACAGGTATGTATCCTGACCCATCAATTGTCAGGGTTGAAGATGATTATTATATGGTTAATTCTTCATTTATATTCTATCCTTGTATACCAGTATCGCATTCTAAAGACCTTATTCACTGGAAGATAATAGGTTATGCTATTACAGAACCAGAGTGGGCGGCTCTTGATGACCTTGAAGGAGGACGAGGTTACTGGGCTCCCGATATATCTTATTATAAGGGAAGATTTTATATAACAGCTACATACAGACTTAATGATACAGGTAATGTATACAGAAAGCAGATAGTTGTAAGTTCAGATAAGCCGGAAGGACCATACAGCAAGCCTGCCATTATAGATGAAGATGGTATTGACCCATCTATATTTAATGATGATGATGGAAGAAGATATATGCTCCTTAACAGGGGAGCAAGAATATTTGAGCTTAATGCGGATGCTACTAAACAGATATCCAAAGCAGAGCTTTTGTTCTATGGAGATAATAAGAGAGCACCGGAAGGACCTCATCTTTTAAAGAAGGATGGATATTATTATCTGTTTGAAGCAGAGGGTGGAACAGGACCGGGACACAGAATAACGGTATCCAGAAGCAGGGAACTTAAAGGAATATATGAACCCTGCCCATACAATCCTATTATGAGACAGAACAACCCTGATGAGATAATACAGAGGTGTGGTCACGGAAAGCCGGTACAGACACAGAATGGTGACTGGTATATGGTGTATCTGTGTGGAAGAAAGATTGGCGATGGATACAGCATTTTAGGAAGAGAAACTGCTCTTGACCCTATAAGCTGGACTATGGACGGCTGGCCGATAGTCAATAACCTTAAAGGTCCTAGTGCATTACAGGTAAAGCCTGATCTGCCAGAGATGATATGGGAAGATGAGTCAGATGATGATTTTAATAATTCATATCTGAGTAATGAATGGTGGTTTCCAAGAGTGCCGGAGATGGACGGCATTAAGTTAAAAGACTCTTATGTTCATATCAAGGGAAGCAAGTATGACCTTGATACTATGAAAGCTAAGAATATACTTTTAAGAAGACAGAAACATTTCAGATTTAGTGCTGTATGTAAGCTTTGTATGCCAGAATTATATCCGGGTCAGAACTGCGGTATGACCTGTTATTATGATGAGAACACCTATATCAAATTTGGTGTATTTGCTACGTTAGAGGAAACACCAAGACTTATGCTTAATGTAGTCGAGAAGATTGGTGACGAGGTCATTACACACGATGGTGTATGTGTTGATAACAATAATAAAGACATATATCTTAAGATAGATACGAACAATTTAAGAAGGACATTTTCATATAGTTATAATGATAAAGACTATAATAAAGTTGTTACTCTGGATAATGTCTATTATCTGTGTGATGAAGGGATTCGTAAGGGTAAGCGTTTTACAGGTGCAATGATTGGAATGTATGCTTACGCTGGAGATTATGGAAGCCGGTATACTGACAGCGAGGGAAGACATGGAACAGATGATTATTATGCGGCATTTGATTATTTCAGATATAAAGCATAAAATAATGAGCACCAAGGTGCTCATCTTAAAAGTTTCTTGCGAAACTTTATAAGTGTTGAAAAGTATCGTGAATTACGGAATAATGAGCACCAAGGTGCTCATCTTAAAAGTTTCTGACGAAACTTTATAAACGTTGTAAAGTATCGTGAATTATGAAATAATGAGCACCATAGTGCTCATCTTAATATATAGTAAGGAGATTGCAATGATAATTAACAGAAATTCAGAATTGGAAAAGAATATGTATGCAAAGTTATCACAAGTTGATGAATTAATCGGCAGTAACGATGTGTACGCTCTTGGATTAAGACTTAATGCACTTTCTTCATTATGTAAGGCATTAAGAGAAGATAGTGCAGTTAAAGCATTAACAGAAGCGCTTGATAAGGTTATAGAGAGTGGTGTTATAGACAGCCTCGATAAGAATAGCCTTAAGCATTTTATGATTGGTAATGCGTTCTATACAGCATCAGATTTTACAGGTGATGATAAATATAAGAGTGAAGCTATAAAGCTTGCGGCTGGTTTTAAGGATTTTGCAAGAAATGAAGCAGGTTATTTTAAAGATGCAGATGATAAGAAATGCTTATGTAAGGCATATTCATATGAACCATTTTATATGGCATATGAAACTAAGGACGGTGGAAAAGAGCAGTATAATGACATTATCGGACAGTATAACGCTATGAATGATGAGCTTTTTGCAGACACTAAGTATTCATCAGATACAACAGCCAAGGTTAAGGTATTATCTGTATATGCAGCTTCACTTATTGATACAATGGAAGTTATGGACCAGATGATATATGAAATCTACAGAAAGATGCAGGACTATTTCAAGGCATCAGTTAAGGCTGTTCTTGAAACAGGTAGAGATTATGATGACTTTGATGATTTTGATGAAGAGTCAGAGCTTATGTTTGCCTACGCTGTATTAAAGGGATGTAGAATGAAGGCACTTCACACAGAGAAATACGAAGGTATTGTGTTAGGCGTGTGTGATAAGGTAATGTCAGGTGAGATATTCACTGATGATGATACCGATAAGAATGTAGTAAGCAAGGCGGCATTAGTATACAGCGAGACAGTACGCAACAGAGAATATCAGGATTATGGCCGTGGCAAGGGAGGAGCATTATGGAGTTAGTATTAGTAACTAATACAAGCAGAAATGCAGTTGTAGAATTAACAGAAGCAGGAAAGTATTATTCCAAGAAAGAATATGACATATATGTTAATGGAGAATTGTTCACACATACAGACAAGCAGGTTACATCTTTATATGGCTTCAAGCCAGATACAGATTATGAGATAACAGCGGTATATGACGGCAAAGAATATGGACCTGTCGAGCTTCATACAGATTATGAATTTGTAACACTTAATGTAAGGGATTTCGGTGCATATGGTGATGGTGAGCACGATGATACCAATGCAATCCAGTGTGCAATTATGGCTTCTAAGAAGAATTGCAGAGTATATGTTCCAGAAGGAACTTACAGAATATCAAGCATTTTCTTAAAAGATGACCTTACACTTGAGCTTGCCAAGGGTGCTACATTACTTGCATTCACAGACAGAGATAAGTTCCCTATATTACCAGGTCTTATTGAGTCATATGATGAGAAGTCAGAATACAATCTGGCTTCATGGGAAGGTAATCCGGTAGACTCTTTCTCAGCAATAATATGTGGTCTTAATGTTAAAAATATTGTTATAACAGGTGAGGGTACTATTGATGGTGGTACAACACACGATAACTGGTGGAAGAACTGCAAAGTGCGTAATATAGCGTGGAGACCTAACCTTTTCTTTATAAATCATTGTGAAAATGTTACTATGCAGGGCATAACAGTACAGAATTCACCTTGCTGGACTATTCACCCATATTTTAGTAACCACCTTAAATTTATAGATGTAAAGATTAAAGCACCAGCAGACTCACACAACACAGATGGTCTTGACCCAGAAAGCTGTGAGGACGTACTTGTACTTGGTACATATATTTCAGTTGGTGATGACTGTATTGCTATTAAATCAGGCAAAATCTATATGGCACAGAAGTACAATGTTCCAACAACTAATATGATTGTAAGACAGTGCTGTATGAGAGATGGACACGGAGCTGTAACAGTAGGAAGCGAGATTGCCGCAGGTGTTATGGACGTGCATATCAAAGACTGCCTGTTTATGAACACAGACAGAGGCTTAAGAGTTAAGACAAGACGAGGAAGAGGAAAGCTTTCAGTTCTTGATGACATTTCTTTCGAGAATATAGATATGGATAATGTTATGACACCATTTGTAGTCAACAGCTTCTATTTCTGTGACCCAGATGGTAAGACAGAGTATGTTGGTTCTAAGAAGCCGCTTCCTGTAGATGATAGAACACCTTCAATTAAGAAGTTCACATTTAAGAATATCAATGCTAAGAACTGCCACGTTGCAGGTACTTATATATGCGGACTTCCAGAAAGCAAGATAGAAGAACTTACATTTGAGAATATTAATATTACATACGCGGATAATGCCAAGTCAGGTGTTGCAGCTATGATGTTAGGCTGTGATGAAGCAAGCAGACAAGGTATGATTGTAAGTAATATCAACACACTTATTCTTGATAATGTTAAGGTTACAGGCTGTGACGGTGAAGAAATTGTCGCAGAAAATGTAGATAATATAATTAAGAAATAATAAGATGTCAGAGTCAAAAGTTCAGAAAGTCGTTAATACCTGCGTAATAGGATTTGGAACTTATGACTTTATCATCATATGATTACAACTATAAATAGGGGAATGTGCCGCGGCACATTCCTTTTTATAACGATGAAAGCGGGGTGAGTATATTGAATTTAAGAGCACCAAAGGGAATAGATGTCGAGAGCTGGTTTATAGAATGTTATAAAAAGCATAAAGGTCACCCTATGCAGATATTGTTAGGTCTTTATAAAGGCAACTATCATAAGTTCTTTCTTGCTGTTATATTCTTCTTTATAAAGCATGCACCTGTATGGGTACTGCCTATTGTCACAGCGAATATTATTAATGATATAACGAGTGGTTCGCCAGAAACTTATCAGAACATAATTATACAGGCGATGATTATGATTGTTCTTGTAGCACTTAATATTCCTATGAATTATATGTATACAAGATACAAATCATTAGCAACAAGATATGCAGAGACAGGCTTAAGAAGGGCACTTGTAAGAAAGCTTCAGCAGTTATCTATATCTTATCATAAGGAAACGCAGTCAGGACGTCTGCAATCCAAGATTATGCGAGATGTCGAAGCGGTGGAAACACTGTCAACGCAGATGTTTCTTAGCATACTTAATATAGCACTTAATATAGCTATAGCACTTATAGTAACCATTAATAAGAGCCTTGTAGTATTCATATTCTTTCTGCTCACAACACCAATTGCCGCTGCGACAATGGTATTTTTCAGGAATGTAATGAAGAAGCGTAATAATGAATTCAGAAAAGAGATGGAAGAAACTTCTGCAAGGGTAATGGAGATGGTTGAGCTTATTCCTGTCACAAGGGCACATGCACTTGAGGAGGAAGAAGTTCAGAAAATGAGTGGACAATTATTTGCTGTTGCAGAAAAAGGCTACAGACTTGATGTAATACAATCATTATTTGGTTCAGTAGGCTGGGCGATATTCCAGATATTTCAGGTAGTATGTCTTGGATTCACAGGCTTTCTTGCAATTAAAGGAACTGTAATGCCGGGAGATATAACACTTTACCAGAGCTATTTTGCTACAATCGTAAGTCAGGTATCATCACTTATGTCTCTTATTCCTACAATAGCCAAAGGTATTGAATCGGTTAATTCAATAGGTGAAGTATTATTAGAAGATGACATAGAACAGAATGAAGGTAAGGAAATAATTAAGGACATATATGGTGAGTTCGATTTTAAAGATGTAACATTCAGATATAATAATATTGACAGGCCAGTTCTGCATAACCTTAATCTTCATGTGGATAAAGGCGAAACAATTGCACTGGTTGGTGAATCCGGAGCTGGTAAATCGACAATTCTTAACCTTGTAATAGGTTTTAATCAGGTTAACAGTGGAGAAGTGCTTATAGATGGACACAATATGAAGGATATTGACCTTCGCTCATATAGAAAGTATCTTGCGGTTGTTCCACAGACATCAATATTATTTTCAGGGACAATAAGGGATAATATTACATATGGTGTTGATAACGTTGATGAGGCAACACTTGATGAAATAGTTAAAGCCGCCAATCTTACAGATTTAATCAATTCACTTCCAGACGGACTTGATACGATGGTAGGAGAGCACGGTGGAAAGCTTTCAGGCGGTCAGCGGCAGCGTATATCAATAGCAAGAGCACTTATACGAAATCCTAAGGTTATAGTGTTAGATGAGGCCACATCAGCCTTAGACAGTATATCAGAAAAACTTATACAGGAGGCTCTCAATAACATTACCAAAGATAGAACAACCTTTATAGTAGCCCATCGTCTTTCAACAATAAAAGACGCTGACAAAATAGCCGTAATAGCTGATGGCCACTGTGTAGAATACGGAACATATGATGAATTAATGAACCTCAAGGGTGAGTTCTATCAGATGAAGAAGATACAGTCATAATGTCTGTCTAACCCGAAAGCACAGAGGGGGTCTGCCTGCATTTTTAACGAAGTCACAGCATAAATTATCAGCCAATATGTAAAAAGAAACCTGATGCCCATTTTAGCACCAGGTTTCTTTTATATGTGATATTCAAAGTCCTTAACTTGACAAAGAACATATATTATATCAACTTATCTTATTAGTTATTAATCCAGATTCTTAATGTTGAGATTAACTTTTCCTTAGTCTCAGAATCTAATTTAGATACTAACTGCATAATTTCATTATCAAGAGCTGTGCTCTGGTAGTTCTTATCAACACTTCCTGCAAGGTAGTCAAGAGAAACGCCTGTAAGCTCTGCATAGTATGAAAGCATTCTTAATGTCATAAGATTACGTCCATTTTCTACATTACTGATATAACCTGGAGTTACATCAAGTGCCTTAGCAACGTCTTCCTGTGTTAAACCCTGTGAAATTCTTAATTTTTTAACTTTTGCTCCTAAATCGCTATCCATAGTAGACCTCCATTGATAATTATAAATTGTTAATTGGTTGTTATATATTAATAAGAAGAATTATGATTAAATGTAATTACTTCTTATTAGCTCTGTATCTTGCTGTAGAATCAAGAATCTTTTTACGGATTCTAAGATGAGTTGGTGTTACTTCAAGAAGCTCATCTGTGTCAATATAATCAAGAGCCTGTTCAAGACTTAATATCTTAGGCGGTACAAGTCTTAAAGCTTCATCAGCACTTGAAGAACGAGTGTTAGTAAGGTGCTTTGTCTTGCAGACATTAACTTCAATATCCTCAGTTCTTGGGTTCTCACCGATAATCATACCAGCATATACCTTTTCGCCAGGTCCGATGAAAAGAGTACCTCTGTCCTGTGCATTGAAAAGACCATAAGTAACAGCTTCACCATCTTCGTAAGCTATAAGTGAGCCAGTCTTTCTGTAAGATATATCACCCTTGTATTCCTCATAACCTTCAAATGAAGTGTTAATAATACCATTACCCTTAGTGTCAGTAAGGAATTCACCTCTGTAGCCGATAAGACCACGGGATGGAATAGAGAACTGTAATCTTGTGTAACCACCATTAATAGGTGTCATTCCAAGTAGTTCTCCCTTTCTCTGGCTGAGCTTCTGGATTACAGAACCAGAGAATTCTTCTGGAACATCAATATATGCAAGCTCCATAGGTTCAAGCTTCTTGCCACGTTCATCAGTGTGGTAGAGAACCTCAGCTTTACTTACAGCAAATTCATAGCCTTCACGTCTCATATTCTCAATAAGAACAGATAAATGAAGTTCACCACGTCCTGATACCTTAAATGAGTTCTCAGAACCAGGATTCTCTTCTACTCTTAAACTTACATCAGTATTAAGTTCCTTGAAAAGTCTGTCGCGGATATGTCTTGAAGTTACGAACTTACCCTCTTTACCAGCGAGTGGGCTGTCATTAACCATAAAGTCCATAGAAAGAGTAGGCTCTGAAATCTTCTGGAATGGGATAGCAACAGGGTTCTCTACAGAACAGAGTGTATCACCAATCTTAAGGTCAGCAATACCAGATACGGCAACGATATCACCGAAGCCTGCCTCATTAACTTCTACCTTATTAAGTCCGTTGAATGTGTAAAGCTTAGTTACACGTACTCTCTTTCTTAAAGATGGGTCGTGGTGGTTAACAATAGCTACTTCCTGATTAACCTTAATCTTACCATTCTCAATCTTACCTACACCGATACGTCCAACGAATTCATTATAATCAATAGTAGATATAAGCATCTGTGTATCAGCATCAGGATCACCCTCTGGTGCTGGTATATTATTAACTATGCAGTCAAATAAAGGCTGCATGTCCTTTCTTTCGTCATCAAGGTCAGCCATAGCATAACCAGACTTAGCTGATGCGAATATGAATGGACAATCAAGCTGTTCATCGCTTGCATCAAGGTCGATGAATAATTCAAGAATTTCATCGATAACTTCATTAGGTCTGGCTTCTGGACGATCAATTTTATTAATACATACGATAACTGCAAGATTAAGATCAAGTGCCTTCTGAAGAACGAACTTAGTCTGAGGCATAACGCCTTCAAAAGCATCAACGACAAGAACAACACCATTAACCATCTTTAAAACTCGCTCAACTTCTCCACCGAAATCAGCATGTCCTGGAGTATCAATAATATTAATCTTAGTATCTTTATAGTGAATGGCAGTATTCTTTGAAAGTATAGTAATACCTCTTTCACGTTCTATATCGTTAGAATCCATTACACGTTCAGCAACTTCCTGATTAGCACGGAAAGTACCACTCTGTTTCAAAAGTTCATCTACAAGAGTTGTCTTACCATGGTCAACGTGGGCGATAATAGCGATATTACGAATATCTTCGCGTTTAGTTTTCATTATGTTTTCCTTTCATATATAAGTCAAAATGTTCAATCACTGTTACATATTTACCAGCAATATATATTATACATTGAATGGTTATGGTTAGCAACTTTTATATTCTATCACAAAGCTATCAAAATACAATAGTATATATGGTAAAAATATTAAAGAATATCAAATATATTTTATAGCAGATTGCACATATATATACATATTAATATTTAATAATTGCGATTATGCTAGTAAGACTATAACATATATTTTAATAGAAGTATACCGGTATACTTCTATGTTCGTAAAAAAATACAATTTGTGTAAATACAGTAAAACACAGTATTTTTATAATGTTTTCAAAAATATTATAATTTGTACACAACTTTTTCAAAATATTTTTGTAATATTACAGCAAGTTAGAACATATACATATTGAGAACAATAAATAAAGCACAGGACCGAGGCACAATAATATCGGTCAAAGAAGGGAGAAATACTTATGCTTGATAAGGTAATTGAAAACAACAGGGTGTGTATCATCGGAGAAGTGGTATCAGAATTTACATTTAGCCACGAGGTATTTGGAGAGGGCTTTTATATTGCAAATGTATCTGTCAACCGTCTCAGTGATATGGTGGATATAATTCCACTTATGATAAGTGAAAGACTTATTGATGTAACTAAAGATTACAGGGGAATGAAGATAGAGGTATCTGGACAGTTCCGTTCTTATAACAGACACGAAGGTGTTAAGAATAAGCTCGTTCTTTCAATATTTGTAAGAGAATTACGCTTTATAGAAGATGAAGATATTCCAGAGGAGCAGTCAAAGTCTAATCAGATATTCCTTGATGGCTATGTATGTAAGCCACCTATATATAGAAAGACTCCATTAGGAAGAGAGATAGCTGATATTCTTGTAGCTGTCAACAGACCATATGGCAAGTCTGATTACATACCATGTATTGCGTGGGGAAGAAATGCAAGATTTGCAGGCGGACTTGAAGTAGGAAGCCACCTTCAGATATGTGGAAGAGTACAGTCAAGAGAATACACCAAAAAGGTTGATGAGGAGTCAGTTGAGAAGAGAGTAGCCTATGAGGTTTCTGTCAGCAAGATTGATTTAGTTGAAGAAGAATAAAATATTGCGTAGTCACGAATAGTTTATGGCTATTTACACCTGACATCATATAAATAAGAATGTGTTGATATTGACAATGAACTACGCAAGTGATATAGTCAAATTAACTTTTAATTCTACAAAGTAGAGGTCGCACGATTCAATAGTAACTGTACGGATGTCCCCAAGCATATGATGTGCAGCGAAAGGGGAAAGTGCCGAAGCATATAATTCAGGGAAGTTATATGCTGGGCATAAGGTTAATAATCTTATGACTGTCATTATGGGCATTGATGCCTTATGATGGAGGGCTACGCGAAGATTTATATAATGATATTTGTATAATGAATTCTTACTTAGGCCGGTCTGTCATTAGATCGGTCTGTTTTATTGTAAAAGAGTTATTTAAACGTTGTACTCTGTTAGACAATACAGGAATAGAATTGAAATAATTAATATTAATACAACGGATAAGCGTTGGAATGGAGGAGTTATGTCAATATTTACAGGTGCAGGTGTCGCTATTGTCACACCAATGAAAGCCAATGGAGAAATCAACTATGATAAGCTTGCAGAGCTTCTTGATTATCAGATTAATAATTCAACAGATGCGATTGTTATCTGTGGAACAACTGGTGAGTCTGCAACTATGACAGAAAAAGAGCATATCGAAGCTATAAGATTTACTGCTGATTATGTTAAAAAGAGAGTTCCTGTTGTTGCAGGAACAGGTTCTAACTGTACTAAGACAGCTGTTGAACTTTCAAAGGAAGCACAGGCGGCAGGCGTTGACGGATGTCTTGTTGTAACACCTTACTATAATAAGGCTACACAGAAGGGACTTATAGAGCATTACACAGCAGTTGCCAGATCAATTGACCTTCCAATTATTATGTATAATGTACCAAGCAGAACAGGATGTAATATACTTCCAGAAACAGCAGTTAAGCTTGCAAAGGAAGTTGATAATATAGTAGCTATAAAAGCAGCAACAGGTAACCTTTCACAGGAATCTAAGACAATGATGTTAGCAGAAGGCTGTCTTGATATGTATTCAGGTGAAGACGGACTTATCGTACCTCTTATGTCTATCGGTGCTAAGGGTGTTATATCTGTATTATCAAATGTTGCACCAAAGCAGACACACGACATATGTGCTGAGTTCTTTGCCGGCAATATTGAAAAGAGCCGCCAGTTACAGTTTGAGGCACTTGAGCTTGTAGATGCATTATTCTGTGAAGTTAATCCAATTCCTGTTAAGACAGCGCTTAACCTTATGGGTATGGAAGTAGGACCACTCAGAATGCCTCTTTGCGAAATGGAAGAAGCTAACCTTAATAAGTTAAAGACAGCACTTAAGAATTACGGACTTATAAAGTAGTGTAAGAATCTATAATTTGGCAGATAAAAGAAGTGTGCGAACATAAACATTGAAATAATAAAGAAAATAATGTATGGAGGCTATGATAATGACAAGAATTATTATGCATGGCTGTAATGGACATATGGGAAGAGTTATTACAGACCTTGTAAGCAAAGATGATGAATGTAAGATAGTAGCAGGAATTGATCCATTTGACGATGGACATAATGATTATCCTGTATTTGCATCAGTTAATGACTGTGATGTAGAAGCAGATGTCATAATTGACTTTGCAGCAGCAAAGGCAGAGGATGCACTTCTTGATTATTGTGAAAAGAAGCAGATTCCGGTTGTAGTATGTACAACAGGACTTACAGATGAGCAGATTGAACACGTAAGAAAGACAGCCTGCAAAGTTGCAGTGCTTAAGTCTGCTAATATGTCACTTGGCATTAATATGCTTATGAAGCTTTTACAGGATGCCACTAAGATTCTTGCACCAGCAGGTTTCGATGTTGAGATAGTAGAAAGACATCATAACAAGAAGGTAGATGCTCCAAGTGGAACAGCTCTTGCATTAGCAGATTCAATCAAGGAAGTTCTTGGTGATGATTATTACTATAAGTATGACAGAAGTCAGGAAAGAGTAAAGAGAGATCCTAAAGAAATCGGTATCAGTGCAGTGCGTGGTGGTACAATAGTAGGAGTACATGATGTAATATTCGCTGGTGAAGATGAAGTTATTGAATTCACACACACAGCATATTCTAAGTCAGTATTTGCAAAGGGTGCTATAGAAGCAGCTAAGTTCCTTGCAGGCAAGAGTGCAGGAATGTATGATATGTCTGATGTTATAGCAGCAAGATAATAAATGGGATAGCACGAAGAGAACAGATTAAATTATTAAAGGTGTGGATAATGTAACAACCGCAGTATTCAGGGTTAAAGCCTGAATTGTTAGTTGCATTATCCACACCTTTTGTTTGTAGGACTTATTTTACGTTATAATACTTTAGTTCTTCCCTTACAACAAATCCGCTTGACTTATAAAGACTGACAGCGGGCATATTACTGCCTGAAACGTGAAGTATAAGAGGAATTATAGTATTATCGTGGCTGTTGTTTAAGCTGTCATTTTTCCAATCCTGAATAAGCTCTGTTAATAATAATCTGGCATAGCCACATCTGCGCATATCAGGGTCAGTCCATACATCGTGTATACATATATGTGTGTTAAAATGTTCAAATGATATTGATGATATAAGCTCATCAGAGGCACTTGATAAAAGCTGGTATTCATCATCATATTTTAATAACTCAATAGTGTCCGGAAGGACAGTGGAAAAGTTATTAGTTATATGTTTAATTGAAAGTTCCATAAGATATTCGCTGCAGGCATATGCTATATTGATATTGCCGGAAATATTACAAGCAGGATTATGCTTGTGGCTGATAATGCTGTTCGCAGTTTTATCGTCAATGGCGGTGATGTATTTTATGTTGCTGTCTGATATTAAAGCATTAACGGTGCACATAAGTGCATAAAACATTGCTGTGAAAATGTGCTGCTGCCTGTAGTCAGGGGCAGTCATAGCGGTAAATTCAATTATCATATCATCATATATACTCGGTTTAATAGTATCTGAATTATTGTGAGTGTCTATGTCATAAGCGTTGCAGTTAATAATAGGGTTTAAACACGAAATAAACCCGACAAGGCAGTGGGTATCCTTTGTAAAAGCCGCAAGTTGTATTAAGTCTTCAGCCTCAGGTTCATCACAGAATGGTTCATAATTGCATAATTCGGAAAGCTTTAAAACATCATCATAAGAGAAGACATTTTCTATAATAATATCTGTATTGGCGAATGAAGTAGTATTGGCGTGTGCGTTCATATATTAAATCCCCCTGATTTAAGTAAAAATGGTAATCTGTTGCAAATTTTATGTAAAAATTATTGTAGCAAACTAAAAGATAATGTACAATAAGAGTTGATAATCATTTTTATACTACGGGTAGATAGAGAGTAATTGCTATATATATTAGTGATGATTGGTAGCAATTACAGTAAATAATAGGAAGGTCATATTATGAGTAAAGTAGCAATATTAACAGACAGCAATAGCGGTATTACACAGGCACAGTCTAAGGATATGGGTGTTACAGTTATACCTATGCCTTTTTTTATTGATGGAGTGGAATACCTTGAAGATATTAATCTTACACAGGAAGAATTCTATGAAAAGCTTAAAAATGATGCAGATATATCTACATCACAGCCATCAATAGGAACATTACAGGACTATTTTGATGAATTGTTAAAGGATAATGATGAGGTTGTATTTATACCGATGTCAAGTGGACTTAGCGGTACATGTCAGACAGCAACTATGGTAGCTGGTGATTATGATGGCAAAGTACAGGTTGTCAATAACCAGCGTATATCAGTAACTATGCGCCAGTCGGTCATAGATGCAAAGGCTTTGGCAGATAAGGGTAAGAATGCCGAGGAGATTAAGGATATACTTGAAGCTCATAAAATGGATTCAAGCATATATATTACTCTTGAAACACTTAAGTATCTTAAAAAGGGTGGAAGGATAACACCTGCAGCTGCGGCAATCGGAACTATGTTAAAGCTCAATCCTGTATTACAGATACAGGGTGAGAAGCTTGATGCCTTTGCCAAGGCAAGAGGAAAAGCGTCAGCTAAGAAGATTATGCTTAAGGCTATGAAGGATGACTGTGATAACAGATTTAAAGATTATGCACAACAAGGAAAGCTTCATATGGAAGTTGCATATACTGGTAATGAAGGAGAAGCCAGGGAATGGGCTGAGGCTGTAAAAGAAGCATTTCCTCAGTATGATTTTTATATGGCTCCATTGTCACTTAGTATTGCGTGCCATATCGGATATGGTTCATTGGCAATAGCAGTGTCAGCTTATGTACCGGAGGCAGAATAATGGCAGCACCTTTAAGAAGTGAGATTGATAATGAATTCAAATGGGCAGTTAATGACATCTACTCATCAGATAATGCGTGGGAAGAAGATTACCAGAAGCTTATAAGCCAGACAGAAAAGCCTTGTGAGTATCAGTATATTTTAACAGAGTCGGCTGATAATCTTTATAATGTATTAAAAGAATTAAATGATACAGATTATCTTGTTGAGAGATTATATGTATACGCATTTATGAGATATTATGAGGATACAGCTAATTCGGTGTATCAGGATATGTCAGGCAGGGCGCAGGCGGCAGCAGCTAAATGTGCTGAGAAGTACGCATTTGTTGAGCCTGCAATATTAAGTATGGATGAAAATGTTCTCTATGAATATTTAAAAGATGACAGGCTTAAGTTGTATAAGCATATGATTGACGATATGTTAAGCCAGAAAGAACATTCTCTTTCGGAGAAGGAAGAGGTTCTTCTTGCAAAGGCATCGCAGGTAATGTCTGTTCCTAATGAGATATTTTCTAAGTTTAACAATGCAGATGTCCATTTTGGCAGTATAATTGATGAATCTGGGAATAAGGTTGAGCTGACTAATGGAACATATGTAAAATATATGCAGAGCCAGCAAAGAAGTGTAAGAAAAGAAGCCTTTGAGTGTCTTTATAAGGAATATAAGCAGCACATCAATACGCTTGCAGCCTGCTTTTATGGCAACGTAAAACAGGCAGTATTTAAGGCTGAAGCAAGAAAATATGAATCAACATTACATATGTATCTGTCTGATTCATTTATTCCTGTAGATGTATACAAGAATCTCATTAATACTGTAGATGACAATCTTAATCTTATGCACAGGTATGTTGATATAAGAAAGAAAGCTTTAGGAGTTGATGAGCTTCATTTTTATGATATATATGCTCCGATGGTAGCGGACTATGAGTGGAATGTTACCTATGATGAAGCCAGACAGATGGTTCTTGAAGCTTTAGCACCTATGGGCGAGGAGTATGTTGCTAAGGTTAAAGAAGGCTTTGAAACAGGCTGGGTTGATGTATATGAGAATAAAGGAAAGAGAACGGGAGCATTCTCGTGGGGAGCATATGGAACTCACCCTTATGTATTCCTTAATTTCTCAGGAACATTAGATGATGTGTTTACAATTATTCACGAAATGGGTCATGCAATGCACACATATTATTCTAATTCCAACCAGCCATATATATATGCCGGTTACAAGATATTCGTTGCAGAAGTTGCCTCAACCTGTAATGAAGCACTTCTTATGAATTATCTGTTGGAAAGCTGTAAGAATGATAAAGATGATAAGAGAAGAAAGTATCTTCTTAACCATTATTTTGAGCAGTTTAAGGGTACATTGTTCAGACAGACGATGTTTGCCGAATTCGAGATGACAGCCCATAAAATGGTCGAAGAAGGCAATGTCCTTACTTCTGATAATCTGTGTGATGTATACAGAAAGCTTAATGAAAAGTATTTTGGAAGTGAGTGTGTTATTGATGATGAGATAGCATACGAGTGGGCGAGAATACCACATTTTTATACTCCATTTTATGTATACCAGTATGCAACAGGATATTCTGCTGCTATTGCGATAGCTGATGGAATATTAAAGGGAGATAAAGCTGTTAAAGAGGGCTATAAAAAATTCCTTTCAGGTGGCAGCAGTCTTCACCCTATTGACCTGCTTAAGCTATGCCGAATAGATATGGAAAAACGTGAAGTTGTACAGTCTGCATTAAATGTATTTAAGGGACTGCTTGATGAGTGGGATTAAGCTGTTAATGCGTTTTGTCCTATAACCTATGTTTCGTTATATAACACTAAAATAGTAAATAGTAAAAGAACCCTGCCGGTATAGCGGGGTTCTTTTTTAGAGGTGTAAAATATGATAAACAATAATTTAAGTAGTTGTCTGTTAAATAAGGCTCTTGTAAAGCTCTGTTATCTCTTCAACACTTGTTTCTCTTGGATTACCAGGTCTGCATGCATCATCATAAGCTGACTGTGCAAGGAATGGAATATCTTCTTCCTTGACAATATCCTTTAAGTTAGCTGGGATACCTACGTCCTGTGATAACTTTCTTACAGCATCTACAGCAGCTTTTCTGTATTCTTCCTGTGTCATATCATCTGTTCCTTTGACACCCATAGCTTTGGCAATGTCACGATATTTCTCACCAGTTGCTGGAGCATTGTATTCCATAACTGTTGGAAGGATAATAGCGTTAGCAACACCGTGTGGTGTATCATAGAGGGCACCAAGTGGGTGAGCCATAGAATGGACAATACCAAGACCTACATTAGAGAAGCCCATACCTGCTATATACTGTCCAAGTGCCATACCTTCACGTCCCTCAGGTGTGTTCTCAACAGCACCTCTAAGGCTCTTAGAAATGATTTCAATAGCTTTAAGATGGAACATATCAGATAATTCCCAGGCACCAGCAGTTATGTAACCTTCAATAGCGTGTGTTAAAGCATCCATACCAGTTGCGGCTGTGAGCCCCTTAGGCATACTTGACATCATATCAGGGTCAACAACGGCTACGACAGGGATATCGTGTGGGTCAACGCATACCATTTTACGGTTCTTGCTTGTATCTGTGATAACGTAGTTGATAGTAACTTCTGCGGCTGTACCAGCAGTAGTTGGAACTGCAATAATAGGAACGGCAGGTTTCTTAGTAGGAGCAACACCTTCAAGGCTTATAACATCACTGAATTCAGGGTTGTTAATGATAATACCAATAGCCTTGGCTGTATCCATTGAAGAACCACCGCCGATTGCGATAAGATAATCTGTACCAGCATCTTTAAATGCCTGTACACCTGTCTTAACATTCTCTACTGTTGGATTAGGCTTGATGTCTGAATAAACCTCATAAGCCAGTCCGTTCTCGTCTAATACATCAAGAACTTTCTTAGTTACACCAAATTTGATAAGGTCAGGGTCAGAGCATACAAATGCTTTCTTAAATCCCCTTGAAATAGCCTCTGTAGCTATCTCCTTGATAGCTCCCTTTCCGTGGTAAGATGTACCGTTAAGAATAAATCTCTGTGCCATAATAATATTTACCTCCATTCACGTTGAATTTATGTTTATATTTTAACACTTTGTGAATAATATACAAGTAAAAAACTAAAAAATATTAAAATTAATGCAAAATGACGCAACAAATGTGTGAATGTGTATACAAATGAGGGCACATAAACAGGGGATATATTAATAATATGTGTGTGAAAAGATATGTAAAATGGTATATTTTATTATTGAAATTATATTATTGAAAATACATTATCAGAACACTATAAAATATAGAAATGAAATTTGAAACAAAATTGAAAAGTAAATTTAAAGATAAAATTGAGGTATAGATATTATTAAATGAAAGGTATATCATATACACATTAAATACATAGGAATGGAGTAAAATGAGAAACAATAATTTAAAGAATATAATAAAAGTGATAAATACAGCGTTATTAGTAAGTACATTGACATTGAGCCTGACAGCGTGCGGAAGGACAGACGGTAAGTCTGATAATTCTAATAATGAAGCAGATACGGCAGTTGTTGCGGTAAATAATAGTGATACAGATAGTATGCAGAATGTAAATGCAGATGATCTGTCTGTTAATTCAGATGAGAACCAGAACACCAGCGAAGCCGATAACACATCTGCTGTAACGGATAACGAAAATAATGCAGATATTGAAGATGAAAATAACAGCGGTGATGAAAGTATAAGTAATGATAATTCGGATTATGATACGGATAATTATACAGAAAATGGTAACAATGTAGATGATAACAGCCAGCAGCCTATATATAATGACACATTTTCTTATGTATCAGGTGGAGCAGAAGATGATGATACACAGGAAAATATTCAGGAAGCACAGCACAAGACAACTATATGTATAGATGCAGGACACGGTGGAAGTAATGAGGGAACGAAAGAAACATATGATGGTGTACTCATTAAAGAGAAAGATATTAATCTTGTAATAGCAAAAAAGCTTCAGTGGTATCTTGAACAGAATGATAATCTTAATGTCATTATGACACGTACTTCTGATACAGATGTGAGCATAGGGGGAAGAATAGACTATGCTAAAGGCAATAACGCCGATTATGTTATATCGGTTCATATTAACAGCAAAAGCCAGGATAATACTAATCCAAGAGGCTGTATGGTATTAATGAGCTGTAGCCGATATCAGCCATCTGATTCAAGATTTGCAAGCATATATGATAAAGAAAATATGCTTGCCAATGCAATTATCCGCAATCTTAACAATATAGGAATTCCAATAGCAGATGACTGGAACACAGAATACACTAATGGCATATTACAGCGTACCAACACAGTAAATGAACTCTACCCAGACGGTTCACCAGCAGATTATTATGGACTTATATACAACGGCACATATGCCGGAATACCAACAATTATAATAGAACACTCATTCCTAAGCAACGAGAACGACTACAGAACTCATTTCAGCACCGACTCCCAGCTAGATGCCCTGGCCCGTGCCGATGCACAAGGAATATTAGAGGTAGTGAACTAACTTTTGTTTTAGGACTTATTGATAATCCCTCCCGTACGTCACGCGAGACGGGTGTCAAGAGGTCCGGTGGACCTCTGCTCTGACACGACCGAGGGGCACTTTAGTGTCTCGAGAAGTCAAGAGGTCCGGTGGACCTTGGTTTTGCGACGACCGAAGCGTAGAAGGTTCGAACCTTCGAGTCCAGGATTGGACTCAAAAAAATAAAACAGGATATCCATTGGGATATCCTGTTTTATTTTCTTGAGAGCGCGAGACGGGGATCGAACCCGCGACCCCCTCCTTGGCAAGGAGGTGCTCCACCACTGAGCCACTCGCGCATATTATATTGTGTTGTTCGTTTGGTTTCTCGCGAACACAAGTGATATAATACACGCAAAAGTTAAAAGTGTCAAGCACTTTTTTGAAAAAATTTCAAAAAAATTAAAATAATTACTTTGTTGAGAAGAAAGCGACAGTAATTCCACCAGGTCCAATATGTGTTCCGATTGTAGCTCCTACTTTTATTCTGGCCGGAACAGGAATCTTATTTTCCCATAAAGAGCTGCTGTCCTTAATGTATTTGTCGATAAGTTCTGTTGAACAGCCGGTGTAGCCAAGAAGGACAGGCATAGAATAATCAATTCCACCGTAGGTGTTGACCTGTTCAATTAAGAAGTTGTTGCCCTGCTTTGAGCCGCGGGCTTTACCTAATATGGCAACTTCACCATTATCAATTGCGATTACAGGTTTTATTTTTAATACATTTCCTAAGAAAGCGGCACTGCTTGATATTCTGCCACCTTTTTTAAGATATTCCAGAGTATCAAGAAGTGCTACAAGACGTATGCGTTTTTTGGCGGAGTTTAACTCATCAGCGATTGCTGTGGCTGACAATCCATCATTAATAAGTTTTAAAGCATATTCAATTAGAATTTGTTCGCCTACAGTTACATTTTCGCTGTCTATAATATATATTTTCCCCTGGCTGCCGGCGTGTTCGCTTTCATAATCCCCGGCGGCTATGCAGGCACTCTGGTAAGTTCCCGATAATTTAGAAGAAAGAGTTATCACTATAACGGCATCAGAATGGGTGAGTGCAGTTTCATAGGCAGAGGTAAATGCGAAAGGACTTACCTGGCTTGTCTTAGGGAGAGTATCGCTTTCGATGAGTTTCATATAGAACTCATCTGCTGAGAGTGTGACACCATCTTCGAATTGTTCATCTCCAAATGATACAGTCATAGGAAGAACTGTGACCTGATTGTGTAAATTTCCTGGCATATCCGATGCTGAATCTGTTATAATTGTTATCTTAGAAGCTGAATTCATAAATAATCCTCATTTCTGCGTACCATTGCTGACAGGCAGGTGCTGGTACGCAAAGCCACAAGCCTGAAAATAGTATTGCAATACAGGAAGTGTGTAAAACCCCAAAATTGAACGTGAAAATAGTATTGCAATATGGTCTGTAAATATACAGCTTAGATACAATTTCCAATTAAATTATGATAATAGTATCAAATATTTTTATAATCAAAATATAACAAACGGGATTATATAACATATTACTTTGTATGTCAAACTATAATTGATTTTCTGGTTGAATTACTGTATATTAATATTGTTGTTTATGCGGCATATAAGTGTATTGAAATAACTGGAATATTCTGGTTAAGATATGGTATATGCTTACGGAAAGATGAGGAATATTAATGGACATAAGGAAGAAATTTGCTAAATATGTGTCACAGAACATATTCGGTATGCTTGGAATATCGTGTTATGTTGTTGCAGACACATTTTTTATATCTAAATTCGCAGGGGCAGACGGAATTACAGTTCTTAATCTTGTACTTCCTGTATTTAATGTTATATTTGCTGTTGGCTCAATGATAGGTGTTGGTTCGGCGATAAGATTTAAGATATTAAGAGCCAAGAATGATGAGAGGGCAGATGATTATTTTTCAAATGCAATAATGTGTGCGTGCCTGTTAAGCATAGTATTTATACTTGTGGGCCTGTTTGCACCAGATAGGCTTTTAAGGCTTATGGGTGCAGATGATACAATTACGGCACTTGGAACCTGCTATACAAGGACATTTCTTATGTTTACTCCATTTTTTATGTGTAATTACATTGTAAGTGCATATGTAAGAAATGATAATGATCCCTCAAGGGCGATGATTGCGACACTTTGTGGAAGTCTTTTTAATATAGTGTTTGATTATATATTTATGTTTCCGATGAAGCTTGGGCTGTTAGGTGCTGCGATGGCTACTGCAGCTTCGCCTGTATGCAGTATATTGGTGTGTCTGACACATTTTTTTGGTAAGAATAATACGGTTGTGTTTAAATGGCACTTTCCGTCTTTAAAAATGCTCTGGGAGTCGTGTATGCTTGGAACAGCCGCATTTATTGGTGAGATAGCATCGGCGGTTACTACAACTGTATTTAATATGCTGTTACTGTCAATCACAGGAAATATCGGTATTGCAGCATATGGAGTTGTTGCTAATTATGCTTATATTGGAACAGCTATATTTAATGGTATTGCCCAGGGAACACAGCCGCTTATTAGTGAATGTTACGGCAGGGGTGACAGAAAAGATGCTGAAAGGCTGTACAGAATGAGTGCTGCTACAGCGGTTGCACTTTTTGCAGTAATATATATAATTGTATTTAGATTTACAGACCAGCTTGTTGCACTGTTTAACAGTGAGGGTGTTGAGACACTTGCTGTATACGCACATAGCGGAATGATAATATATTTTGCAGGATTTTTATTTGCAGGATTTAATATAGTATCTGCCGGATATTTTAGTGCAGTGGAGTGTGCTAAAGAATCATTTGTGGTATCATTATTAAGAGGAATTGTGCTTATGCTTATTATGTCAATCAGCCTTTCAAAGCTGTTTGGAATGACAGGAGTATGGAGCAGTTTTCCGGCAACAGAATTAATAACGGCAGTTGTATGCGTAGTATTTCTTATACTAAAGAATAACAGAATGCGAAAGCATAATAATATATAGTCGGAGGATATGATATGGTTAATCCAGCATCAATTATGAAAATAATGAACTTAAAGAATAAATTTGCCGCAAACCATCCAAAGTTTGTGTCATTTATTAATTACTGTCTCAATGGTGGAATTCAGGAGGGAACAGTTATAGAGATAACTGTGACAAAGCCAGGAGAACAGCCGGTAACTTCTAATATGAAGGTTATGCAGTCTGATATAGATATTGTTAATGAACTTAAGACTTTATCCAAATAAGGTTTATTAAGCATTTGCTGGGGGTGTATATATGGGAAATATAATGGATTATCTTGACTGGCGTGGGGATATAACATTTGAACAGTCACCTTTTAATGAGGTTGATAATGTTATTCTTGCACAGCTTGCATACGTTAATTTCAGGGATATTATACCATCACCTGAGGAGAAGAGAAGCATTACATTAAAAGAAGCATCGCAGATGTTTTTTGATATGTATACAGAAAATGAACTAAAGCAGGATAGATCATTTATTAGTGAAGCTCCATTTCTTATGAAAAAAGCGGCAGCTTCCAAAAGATTTGGAAATCTGATTTTATCAAGTTATGTAGATACAGTAGATGAAACCTTGGAAAAGCAATTCGGGGCATTTCATATAAGAATAAGCCCTAAGCATACTTATGTTGTATTCAGGGGTACAGATGATACACTTGTCGGCTGGAAAGAGGATTTTAATATGAGCTTTATTATGCCTGTTCCGTCACAGGAGGCGGCGGTAGAGTATATTAATAGTACATGCCAGTACATAAGAGGAAGGCTTTATATAGGCGGACATTCCAAGGGTGGCAATCTTGCTATATATTCGGCTGTAAAATGCAGTGAGAGAGTAAGAAAAAAGATAGATTGTGTATACAATAATGATGGCCCTGGATTTGATGTGAATATGATAAAAAGTGCGAAATATCAGGCGATGTTACCGCTTATCAAAAGCATAGTCCCAGAGAATTCGATAGTAGGAATGTTACTTGAACACGATGAGGATTATATTATTGTTAAGAGTTCACAGAGCGGGCTTATGCAGCATGATGCAATGTCGTGGCAGGTGCTTGGTGCTTTTCTTGTAAAGGCTAAGAAATTAAGTGCACAGAGCAGAAGGCTTAATAAGGCATTAAGCAGCTGGATTAACAGCGTTGATAATGAACGCAGGGAGGAGTTCGTTGAAACTTTATTCGGACTTTTATATGCCAGCGGTGCTAAGAATTTGTCAGATGTGTCAGCAGACAGATTAAGAAGCACAAGGGAGGTTATACGTCAGTATGCCGGACTTGATAAGGACAGCAGAACACTTATTAAGAATATGCTTTTGTCGCTTACTGATAAGATAAGCAAGGCAAGATTTGAAAAATGATATTATAGAAATATTTATAGAAGAAATGGAGATTAGATATGTCAGGAATTATTAATATTATACTTGGTGCAGTTGTACTATTTGTTGTAGTTGTATTGTTCCTGTGGGTTTCATCTAAGCACAAAGAGAGCGGACTTGGAGATACCTGTAGCGGCAATTGTTCTTCGTGCAGTGCCCATTGTTCAACTGGTTCTAAAGATAAGAAGTAAGAAAGAGAATAAATATGACTAATGAATTCAGGAAAAAGGCTGTCGAACTTGGAAAGCTAATGAATAACAAGTCTAAATTATCTGTACCGCTTGTAAAATGTATTATTGAGTGTTTTGAGATAGTATTCAGTGAGCAGGATATAGATTATATGCTTCTTATGAAGGACGGATATTACAGCAGGGATGAGCTTAAAGAATTGTGGCAGCTTGACGGTGAGGCATTTGAGAAAGTATTTACAAGCATAAGGGACAAAGGCGGAATATGGGAGAGCAGGCAGGAAGGTGTCTATGATATAACGCCGATATTTCCGGGCTGGGTTGAACTGTATGCCTCTGGACCGCTTAATGATAAGAGAAGACAGCTTCTTATTAAGTTTGCAGAATTTGAGGAGCTTCTTATAAAGCTTAATATAGCACCTGTAAGAATGTATATGAACCGTGTCAATGAGCGCAATATGCAGATGGAGCAGGGAAGAATGTCAACGCTTATACCTGACCCTGCCAATAATCTGAGTGCTAAAAAGAGAATTATTAAGATTAATAAAAATGTAGATGCTGTGCAGGCTGTGTATACAGAGGGTGAGGTTATGGATATTCTTAACAGGAATAAAGAACATATTGCTGTTATGAACTGTTTCTGCCGCACCAAAAAGATGCTTGAGAATGGAAAATGTGACTATGATATGCCGATTGAGTCGTGTATGGCGGTTGGAAGAATGGCTGTACAGCTTGAAAAAGCTGGCGTTGCAAGACACATTTCCATAGATGAAGCCAGAAAGCTTATAGATACGCTTGAGAAAAAAGGCTGTATACATACATTATATCACTATGGCACATACTCTGGTAATGAAGAGATTGTGCTGTGCAACTGTTGTATAGACTGCTGTTTCTTATATGGAAGCTTCAGGGAGGGTGCTTTATCGCAGCTTATGATTAAGGCATTTTACAGACCACAGATAGTTGATAACGCGAAATGTACAGGCTGTAACAGGTGCGCCTGTTTCTGTCCGACCAATGCAACGTGGTATGATAAAGAGCACGCAGAGCTTGTATATGATATAGACAGGTGCATAGGCTGTGGACAGTGTGTAACGCAGTGTCCGTCAGGTTACAGAAGTATGGTTAAAGATGAGAGAAACATTTTCGTAAAGACCAGAAAGAAGGTGGATTATGGTAGAAATCTATAAGACAGATAATAAGGTACTGCAAAAGCTTGATAATATAGAAGAAGGCTGCTGGGTTAATATGATTGACCCGACAAGCAGTGAATTATCCCTTGTATCAGGCTATTTTGAGATAGACTTAGCTGACCTTGCGACAGCACTTGATGAGGAAGAAAGTTCACGAATAAGTCTTGAAGACGGTTATACACTTATTCTTGTGGATATACCAACACCTGAGGTACGACACGAGAAAAAGATGTATACAACAATACCATTAGGTATCATATTAAAGAATGATGCAATAATAACGATATGCAGGGAAGATACACCCGTGCTTAACTATTTTGTGCGCAATAAGTTAAAAGAGTTCAGTACTAAGAAGAAAATGCGTTTTATATATGAAATGATGTTCCGCTCGGCTATGCTTTATCAGGCTTACTTACGTGGGATTGATAAGAAAAGAACTGAGATAGAAGAAAGAGTTGGCGATGATACACACGATACAGATATTATCGAGCTTCACGAATTAGAATCGACGCTTGTATACTTTGCTACATCTTTAAGGGCGAACAGCATTGTGCTTGAAAGATTAAGACGATACAAAAGACTTGAACAGTATCCGGAGGATATGGAACTGCTTGAAGATGTAACAGTCGAATACCAGCAGGCTATCGAGATGACGTCTATATACAGGGATATTATAGATGGTACAAGAGAGCTGTTGTCATCGGTTATTAATAACAGGCTTAATAATGTAATGAAAATTCTTACATCAATCACTATAGTTATGGCTATACCTACAATAATATCGGGAATATATGGAATGAATGTTGCCGGTGAGTGGATGCCTTTATCAGCAACCAGGTATGGATTTTATATAATTGTTGTAATAATATTTATTATATGTGTGTTTGTATTGTGGTTCCTTAAGAAGAAGAAAATGCTTTAAGGTGTTTAAGAAGATTTATTATATATAAAAAATATAATATACAATGGTAAAATTATATAATTTGTTTAATAAAAGCTGTGGAACAGTAATTATCTTTAAAATTAGTCTTTATCCAAGAGTAATCTTTGATTAGAAATAATCTTTTAAAGATAATGCTTGTCCACAGCTTTATAATTGCTAGTAATATTTGTTATTATACTTATATGCTTACTTGTAAACTTCCTGCCAGCGTGACACCATCTCCTCAGCTTCTGTCTTAGATGATACTTTTGTTACAATGACCCCGTCAAGATAAATCTCATATACCGGAAACTTCTTAGGACTGTCTCCGTGATACACCTCTACTCTGCTGAATTTCACACGCTCCATAATAAAAAACCTCCACATATTAAATTAATAATATATAATTGTTAAAACAAATTAACAATATGTTGTATTGTATCACATACATATTTAAAATAAAATACAAGATTTGCCATTGGTACTAAAGTACCAAAAAACAAATAAAATTGTTGCATATTTGTACATTATAAATTATAATAATCGCAGGGTTATTTCGACAATTGAATTAAGGAGAAGGTTTAGATATGTATTCACAACAGAATGTTGGAATCGGGGATGACTATGTGACAGCACATAGACTGGACCGCCGGCTTGCGGTCATAGACAGATTTTATCTTACTAATGTAACGAACCGTGCCTTTAATGACTATTTTGGAAATACGTCATATGGCTGTCTTACGGAGTTCGTACATCCAGATGATAAAGAAAAGTTAATAGAGCTTATTGATTCGTTTGATGGAAGTCCTGTGGGTAAATGCTTTTTATTCAGGGACTATAAGGGGGAGTACAGACAGAATCTTATTAAGCTTTTGTCATTTGAGAATAATGATGCTCTGCGTAATATTGATATAGAGATGATCGATATAGATAGTGTTGTAGAGACTAATCGCAGGATATGTGACGATATCGCAATGGAAAGAGTAGTTATGGGACTCACAGGCGAGTATGTATTTGCGTATTCTGAGAAGACTGGGGATATTAAGATTGTAAGATATGAAGGCATTTCAAGAGAAGTAATAACTAGAATGCCTATTGATGAATGGAAAGCATATATGCTTGATGGTAGAATTCTTGAAGAGGACGTTGTTGAACTGAATAATCTGATAAGGTATATAAAGCTGTATACATCAGAGTTCAGTGTCAAGCTTACAACTAATATGAGAACCTTTGGCAAAGCTATGGAAAAGGTTAAGTTCGTAGGAGCTGTATATACTAAGTATACAGGTGAGAATATGGTTATTGGAAGGATTATTCTTGCTGACGGAACTAACAGTATGGGTAATATTGTTGAGATTGCCGATGAACTTACTATGGATTCGCTTACCAAGGTGTATAATAAGAAGACTATAACAGAGTATGCACAGAAGCTTGTTAAGAAAGAGAAGATTAACAGGGTAAGCATAGTTATACTTGATGTTGATTATTTCAAGCAGGTTAATGACAGATATGGACATCTCTATGGAGATAAAGTACTTACAAGAGTAGCCAAGAAGCTTAAAGAGGTTGTTGGTGAAGATGGTGTTGTCGGACGTATAGGCGGAGATGAATTTATGATCGTCTTAAATGGAATTAATGACGATTATTCATTAAGAGGAATATTAAGAGCTATACGAACACAGGTTAAGTGGGAATTTAAGAATGATTATGAAAATTTTCAGGTCACGACATCAATAGGTGTTGCATTCAGTCCTAATAATGGACACGAATATGAAGAATTGTTTAAAAAGGCTGATTTCTGTCTTTATGTAGCAAAGGAAAAGGGCAGGGACAGGTATGTATTTTTCAGGGATGAGATACATAAAGAGTCTTATGAGAATTCTCTTAACCAGAAGGATAAGATATTTAATGACGGCAGGGAGATGCGCGAATTAAGATATCTTACAGACATTATGTTACAGTTTAACACAGACAGAAAGGGTGCTGTAAGCAATATGTTTGAACATATGATTCAGACTTACAAGGTGGACAGCATAAGCATTTATAAAGGTAAGGCTTTAAAGAGGTGTTTGACATTTGGACAGCAGCTTGAGGATGCGGAGTATCTGCCATATGTTAATACAGATGGCTTTAATAAGCTTATGGGAGATAAGAATTATATATCAGCCGATTTCGTCAACAGAAATCTGGATGTAGCTCCTGAATTTGTTGAGGAGATGAAGAAGCGGCATATATGTTCAACAATCCAGTGCTTTATTGGTGGCAGGGATGATATAAAAGGTGTTCTTACAATAGATAAGACCAAAGAAGCTTCACAGTGGGCAGAATATGAGATAGAGTGTGCTGTGATAACATCAACTTTATTGTATACAATAATAAGTGATGAAGAGCAGGATTATGTTGCAGCGATGAATATTACAGATTAAAAACAGCCCCTAATTACTATTGGCATAAGTAATTAGGGGAATTTTATATATTGCAGTATATTGTATTTATATTGTATTAAATCCACAACATATTGTGTTTGTATTGACTTGAAGATATATGTGATGTAAAATTTAAACTGCGCTATACAAGAGAACTCTTGTGTAGCGCATTATATACGATTAGGGTAGATAAAGCCCCAATATGATATATTTTATTATTAATAAATATTACGCGTAATTTTATTTGTATACTAAATGTGAATAGAAATTTATTGTCAGGTAAAAAAGGAGGGTTTACTAATTATGAAGATAATCAAACGTAGTGGATCAGAAGTTACATTTGATATTAGTAAAATAATGGCAGCAGTTGCAAAGGCAAATAAGGAGGTTGTACATAGCGAAAGACTTTCTGATGAGCAGATTGAAACAATATCTGATAATGTCGAGAGCATCTGCCAGGAGATGAACAGATCACTTAATGTTGAAGAAATTCAGGATCTTGTTGAGAACCAGATTATGAATATGAGGGCATTTGCAGTAGCCAGAAAGTATATCACATACAGATATAAGAGAGCTCTTGTAAGAAAGTCTAATTCAACAGATGAGCAGATATTAAGCCTTTTAGAGTGCAATAATGAGGAAGTAAAGCAGGAGAATTCCAATAAGAATCCTACTGTTAATAGTGTACAGAGAGATTATATGGCAGGAGAGGTCAGCAAGGATATTACTAAAAGATTTCTTCTTCCAGCAGATATTGTAGATGCACACGAGCAGGGGCTTATACATTTTCACGATGCAGATTATTTCGCACAGCATATGCACAACTGTTGTCTTGTGAACCTTGAAGATATGCTCCAGAACGGAACAGTTATAAGTGAAACAATGATTGAGAAGCCACATAGCTTTTCTACAGCCTGTAATATAGCTACACAGGCTATTGCACAGATTGCCAGCTCACAGTATGGCGGACAGAGCATTTCATTAGCACACCTTGCTCCATTTGTCCAGATAAGCAGGGAAAAGTTCATTAAGCAGGTTGCAGAGGAATTCAAGGCGACTGGAATTGATGCAGGAGAAGATAAGATTAAGGAAGTCGCAGAATTAAGAGTAAGAGATGAAATTAAACGTGGTGTACAGATGATTCAGTATCAGGTCATAACACTTATGACAACTAATGGACAGGCTCCATTTGTTACTGTATTTATGTATCTTGATGAGGTTGCGGAAGGACAGACAAGAGAAGACCTTGCCCTTGTAATAGAGGAAGTTCTTAAGCAGAGAATACAGGGTGTTAAGAACGAAAAGGGTGTATGGATTACACCAGCGTTTCCTAAGCTTATATATGTGCTAGAGGAAGATAATATAAGAGAAGATTCAAAGTATTGGAACATTACACAGCTTGCCGCTAAATGTACAGCTAAGAGAATGGTTCCAGATTATATATCGGAAAAGATTATGAAGAAGCTTAAGGTTGATAAGTTTGGAGAAGGACATTGCTTTCCTTGTATGGGCTGTCGTTCTTTCCTGACACCTTATAATGACCCAGAGAATGATAACAAGCCTAAATATTATGGACGTTTTAATCAGGGTGTAGTTACACTTAATCTTGTAGATGTAGCATGTTCATCAGGTAAGGATATGGATAAATTCTGGAAAATTCTTGATGAAAGACTTGAGCTTTGTAAGAGAGCACTTATGTGCAGACATTATAGATTAAAAGGTACTCCATCAGATGTTGCACCAATTCTCTGGCAGAATGGTGCACTTGCAAGACTTAAGAAGGGCGAAACTATTGATAAGCTTCTTTACGGCGGATATTCTACTATTTCTTTAGGGTATGCTGGTCTGTGTGAATGTACTTATTATATGAAGGGTGTTACACATACGGATCCTAATGGTACAGAATTTGCATTAAAGCTTATGACATATTTAAGAGATACCTGCAACCGCTGGGCCAAGGAGACTAATATAGATTTCAGTCTTTACGGAACACCGCTTGAATCAACAACTTATAAGTTTGCTAAGAATCTTCAGAAAAGATTTGGCAAGATAAAAGGTGTTACGGATAAGAATTATATAACTAATAGTTACCATGTTCATGTAACAGAGAATATCAACGCATTTGACAAGCTGAAGTTCGAGGCTCAGTTCCAGGAGCTTTCACCAGGTGGTGCAATAAGTTATGTAGAAGTTCCGGATATGAATGATAATATACCAGCAGTTCTTTCTGTTATGCAGTTTATATATGACAATATTATGTATGCAGAGCTTAATACAAAGAGCGATTATTGTCAGGTATGCGGCTATACAGGACAGATACAGATTATAACTGATGATGATGGAAAGCTTATATGGGAATGCCCTAATTGTGGTAACCGTAATCAGGATAAGATGAATGTTGCAAGAAGAACCTGCGGTTATATTGGAACACAGTTCTGGAATCAGGGACGTACACAGGAGATTAAGGAAAGAGTGCTTCATCTTTAATATTTAACAGTATATTAAAAGCCAGCCGGAATAATATCCGGCTGGCTTTTTGGTGTATTATTCATCAAATATACTAACGATTTCACCGTCCATAATTTTATTCATATTCTTAACGGCACAGAAATTACCGCACATAGAGCAGGTATCTTCTTTTTCTGGCTTGGCTTCCTGTCTGTAGCGTCTTGCTTTTTCTGGGTCTATGGCAGCATCAAATTGTGCATCCCAGTCAAGTACACGTCTTGCTTTATCCATCTTTAAATCCCAGTCAATTGCACCGGGAACACCTTTTGCAATATCAGCAGCGTGAGCTGCAATTCTTGCTGCAATAATTCCTTCTTTAACATCATTTAAGTCAGGAAGACGAAGATGTTCAGCAGGAGTTACATAGCAGAGGAAAGAAGCACCATATGTAGCAGCGATAGCACCACCGATAGCAGAAGTTATATGGTCATAGCCAGGTGCAATATCTGTAACAAGAGGTCCAAGTACATAGAAAGGAGCACCCTTGCATATGGTTTTTTGGATTTCCATATTAGCCTGAATCTGGTTGATTGGCATATGTCCAGGTCCTTCAATCATAACCTGAACGTCCTTTTCCCACGCACGTCTTGTAAGTTCACCAAGAGTAACAAGCTCCTCAATCTGTGATATATCAGAGGCATCCATAATACAGCCAGGCCTGCATGCATCACCAAGACTCATAGTAACGTCATATTCACGGCATATATCAAGTACTTCGTCATAGTATTCAAAAAATGGATTTTCATTGCCTGTCATTTCCATCCACGCATAGATGATTGAACCGCCTCTTGAGACAATGTTCATAAGACGTTTGTCGGCTCTGAATTTCTTAGCTGTAGCTTTGTTAATTCCACAATGGATAGTCATAAAGTCAACACCATCTTCAGCGTGCATTCTTACAATATCAAGCCATTCCTTAGCAGTAATTTCCTTAAGAGCCTTGTGATAATATACAACGGCATCATATATTGGAACAGTACCGATGATTGCTGGACATTCAGCAGTAAGCTTTCTTCTGAACTTCTGTGTGTCACCAAATGAACTTAAATCCATTATGGCCTCAGCCCCCATTTTTACTGCGTTGTTTACCTTATCAAGTTCCATATCAAGGTCAACGCAGTCTCTTGAAGTTCCAAGATTGACATTAATTTTAGTACGAAGCATAGAGCCTATTCCGTTAGGGTCAAGGCATTTGTGATTTTTGTTAGCTGGTATAATAACTTGTCCACAGGCTACGAGTTTTACAAGTTCATTAATATCCATGTGTTCTTTAGCTGCAACACATTCCATTTCTTTAGTGATAATGCCTTTTCTGGCGGCATCCATCTGTGTTGTGTATTCCATAAGTATCCTCCATTTCCACACATAATACAAAATAAAAATTCATAATAAGTATTGGTGCTTTCGTGTAATGTATTAATTAGGGAACTGACTGGAAGAATTAGGAAGATGAATATTTATACAGATTAAAAAATAGAATGTAACATAAAATTATAATATCTGCATTTAATTTAACATCATATATTTTATTAAAATGACTAGAGAATAATAATCTTCCTACGGTGGCATTATCCACATCAGGTATATGGGTCGGAACCGGATTCCCTCTCAGCCAGGCAAAAGCCTTCTGCTCCCCAGTTAATATCTTATGATTGATAGTATAACATCTGCCCGATAAAAGTCAATCTTATGTAAAGACTTTTATCGGGCAGGTTATAATAATATTATTGTTAGTCTGTTATAGACTGCTGGCTTTCAGCTTCGCACTTTGCTTCTGCATTTCTTTCTGGCAGAATGTAAAGCATAAAATACATAAATGCCATAAGAACGATACCTCCGATAACATCATATACAGAGTGTTGTTTTAAGAATATTGTTGACAGGCATATAAGTATACATAATATAAGTGAGGCATTGACAATATATTTGTGATCTTTAAGTGCCTTACACTTTGAAAGGGCAGTGTGGACGGCAATTGAATTATATACATGTATGCTTGGAAATACGTTGGTTGTTGTATCGGTAGCATAGAGTACAGTAACAAGCTTTCCAAATATATTATCAGGGATGTTATCAGGTCTTAATGTTAGACCATTAGGGTATATCATACATATAAACATAGATACAGACATACCGATAATAAGTGAAAGAGCAAATCTTATAAATTCTTTATTGTCAGCTTTCAGAACCATATATATGCATGAAGCAGCTATATAGACAAACCATAAAAGATAAGGGATTATAAATATCTCAAGGAAAGGTATATAGCTGTCGATTGTTCCGTTTAATATGTGAATTCCGGGATAATCCATAGTTATTTTATGCTCAAGATAAAAGAACCAGGGAAGATATATAAAAGCGTAAAGTGCAAAAAGCAGACGCCACCATATTTTTTTAAATGTTTTCATCATAACCTTCATTTCCAGCAGATAACCGCTATAATAAATAATATTAAGATGTTAGCATTGTTTCTAATCAAAAGCAATAGCAATTTGATTATGTGTTTACAAAGTTATAGATTTTTAATATAATATTTTGTTGTGATTTAATATTTAATAAAAAATTATTATAATAGTTAGAAAATGTTTGTAAAGTAAGTGATGGATTGGTATACAATTATGTTGTAGATGTCCGGATATATTAACGGCTATCACTTAATTATATGATATGAATTGGAGAAAAATATGCTTAAATTAAGCCATATAAAAAAGAGCTATAAGAAGAATGAAGTTCTTACAGATATATCCTTTACATTTGAGGAGGGACAGATATATCCTATACTTGGTGGACCGGGAGCTGGAAGAACAACATTATTTGAGTGTATATGTGGAGATATATCTGTTGATGACGGAAGCATAGTTACAATTGATAAGTGTAAATATTTTTATGCGGCAAAGCAGAGTGTTCTTCCTGTATACATAACAGGTTATGAGTTTATAAGTATGCTTTGTGATATGGAGAGAGACGATCCTGAGCCAGAGGATATATTTGACAGAATTGGGTTCAGTGTTGCCAAGAGAGATGAGCTTATAGCGGATTATACATTTGAGGAGAAGAAGCTTTTACAGCTTGCCTGTATTCTTGTAATAAGACCTTATGTTGTGCTTTTTGATGAGCCACTTGATTATTGCAGTGAAGAATACATTAATAAGTTTATCGAAGTTATTAATACAATAAAAGAAGGCAGGATAATACTTATCTCAACAGGACTTCTAGAGATTTCCAAGAGGATAAGTGAGGATACGCTAGTCTTAAATAACGGAGAATTTAATCACATAGATAAAAAGACTATGGAAATTCCAGAGATAAGGAAGGCAGTTTTAGATATATTAGGGGAGACAGACAATGAGATTATTTAGAAAGCTGTTTGCTGAGAAGATTTTAAGGTTTTATGAGGGTACTAATGCAGGTATAAGATATATAAGTAATGCACCACTGATAGGCAGATGTGTTAAAGAGAATACATTTGCAGAGAATTCCAAGGCAAGATTATTTGTTGGTATTTTGGCACAGTTATTTATGGTTTTATGGGAATTTATAAAGAAGTTTATGTATGTATTTATTCTTATATATATACCATATCTGCTTATAGGTCTTGAGTGCCCATTGATTAAGGCCAATCAGGAGCTTACAATTATATATATGTTTGTTATGCTTTCGGTTATATGCGGAAGTCTTTCTAACAACATATTATTTACTATAGGTGACAGGGATTACCTTATGATAAGGGTTATGTCAATAAGCCCATATATGAATTTTTTAGGAAAGCTTCTTTATAAGATGGCTACGGAATTCATATTTTATTTCATTATTCTTAATATATTTGGCGTTTCGTGGTTTCGTTCGCTTATGCTCTGTATGCTTACGATATGCGTAAGACCTATAGGCGAGATGTTTGCGATTATGTCTTTTGATCATTTTATATGGGTATATGAGAATAGAAGCGTGTTTAATGGAACTGTTATGGCGGTATGTGTTTTACTTGCGTATGGTGTGCCATTTTTTGTAAGACGACTTTCCCATAGCTGGCTTTATGCAGTACATCCTTTTGTGGTGCTGGTATTTTTCCTTGCAGGAGCTGGTGCAATGTATTTCTTATGGTGGTATAAGTATTACAGAAAGATTGTCAGAGAGGCTATGCATTTAAAACACGAGAGCTGATTAGGATGATGGAGAACGAATATGAAGAAAAAGAACAGAGAAAAGTTAAGATTGATTACATTAAGGGTATGTATAGGGATTCTTTGTGCTTTTGTTATAGCTGTATTCATACGTTCGTATTATTACAGAAGCAAGGAAAGTAATCTTGATATTAAGTCAAGGTATACTTTCACAGTGGATATAGATGCTTACGGGGATGTTATTGATGAGCAGTATCAGACAAGGGCAGCTACATATGATGATTCTAATGTCATAAATACGATGCCTGATGTATCACAGGTTAAGACAGAAACAGTGGCCAGGACGTGGCTTAATGAGTATGTTAATCAGTATATGAATGAGTATCTTCCGTATAATAAGTCAGTTAAGAGGATGACAATAGATGATATTAATGTATTGAATGAAGATGAACATACAGCGTTAATAAGTTTTTCGGTAATTCTTAAAAATGCTGCTTCTGATTATTTTCTTTCGTGGGACGGAGTTACTGATGATGACAGATTGAAATGTGAGTGGGTTGTATCTTACTATATTGATGCACATACTGACAACACTGCTACGGTGTATGTTACATCAGCATTAAGTCCGGAAGAATACGGAATAGCACAGTACAATGAGAAGGCAGCCCTGGCAGCAGATAGCGAGAACAAGACCAATGCTTCTACAGACCTGCTTGCAAGATATGTTATAAGAGATGATATATTGAGTGTAACTTATGATGATGGTGAGCATTATGCAACTGTTCCAGTAGATGTTGAAAATCTTATGTATGAAAGCGGAAGTACAAGCACGTTGAAGGATGGAAGTTATCTTATAACTACATCAAAGACTGCATTTTTATTTGGCGGCAGGATGGGAAGTTCTAAGAGAGTACCGGTAACTCTTATATATTCTGATGATAAAGGTGTTAACTGGACCAGCTGTGAACTTGATAATATATATAACGCAGAAGATTACTATGTTGATTTCTTTGATGAGAATAAGGGTGTTATTGTGTGTGGTTATGCCAGGACTGATAATGAAAAGGAGTCTTACAGGATATACCAGACAGCTAATGGTGGCGAGACGTGGACAACAGTTGGAAGTGGTCCTGCCAATTATATATTAAAAGGTGTTATGTATGTGGACGAAAATGTTGGATTTTTCTGCTACAATTATGCAGAAGGAATGGACGGCAATCTTTATATGACTAAAGATGGCGGCAAGACATTTTCTAAAGTGACACTTCCAGAACAGGAGCTTGACAGTACAGCCAAGTCATCAATGGCTTCAAGCACGGTAGCAGATGATGAGTTAAAATGGAATGATGTATACAAGGAAGCGTTAGTTCCTACAGTTGATGATAAAGGTATTATAACTGTATATCTTACACAGGGTTCTGATGGAACTTATAATGATGGAAAGACGGCGGCTAAGTATCAGTCATCTGATAAAGGTGATACCTGGGTGTTCGTAAGGCAGCTTGAGATTACGCAGAATAATAATAAGCATAATTGACTTTTTGCTTGAATTATTATTCATTATATGATAATATTTATAGAGTTTAAGAAAAAAAGACATTTTTGTGTCTTTTTTTTTGCGCAAAAGTCAATTGAAACTATATAAAGACTATTAACAGTTGTGGTTTGCGCACTATAATCAATTTAATATACGAAAGGGAATAGGTGGCATTCATGAAAGCATTTTTAATACTTGAAGATGGAACAGTATTTAAAGGAACAAGTATTGGTTCCACTCGCGAAGTCATTAGCGAAATAGTTTTTAATACTTCGATGACAGGATATCTGGAGGTGTTAACTGATCCTTCATATGCAGGACAGGCAGTTACAATGACATATCCTCTGATTGGCAACTATGGCATATGCTATAAAGATATGGAGTCTGAAAAAGCATGGCCAGATGGATTTATTGTGAGAGAATTATCAAGGATGCCAAGTAACTTCAGAAATGAAGCTCCTATACAGAAGTTCCTTTTAGATAATGATATACCAGGTATCTGTGGAATAGATACAAGAGCCCTTACTAAGATATTAAGAGAAAAGGGTACTATGAACGGAATGATTACAACTAACGAAAACTATAATCTTGATGAAGTACTTCCTAAGATTAAGGAATACAAGGTTGCGGGAGTTGTAAGAAAGGTTACATGCAAGGAAAAGTATGTACTTAACGGAGATGGACCAAGAGTTGCACTTATGGACTTTGGTGCTAAGAAGAATATTGCTAAGTCTCTTAATGACAGAGGCTGTGAGGTTACAGTATATCCAGCGTATACTAAGGCAGAGGAAATCTTAGCTTCTAATCCAGATGGTATTATGTTATCAAATGGTCCTGGAGATCCTAAGGAATGTGTAGAGATAATCGAAGAGATAAAGAAGCTTTATGCAAGCAATGTGCCTATATTTGCCATATGTCTTGGACATCAGCTTATGTCTCTTGCGACAGGTGCTGATACACACAGATTAAAGTATGGACACAGAGGTGCGAACCACCCTGTTAAGGATCTTGCTACTGGAAAGGTATATATATCAACACAGAATCATGGTTATGTTGTAGATGAAGCAACACTTAATCCAGAGGTTGCAGAACCAGCATTTGAAAATGTTAATGATAAGACTAATGAAGGTCTATCTTATAAGGGTAAGAATATATTTACTGTACAGTTCCATCCGGAAGCTTGTGCAGGACCACAGGATACAGCGTATCTTTTTGACAGATTTATGGATATGATGAAGAAGGAGGACTAAGACAATGCCAAAGAATCCTAATATAAAGAAGGTTTTAGTAATCGGTTCAGGTCCAATCGTAATCGGACAGGCAGCAGAATTTGACTATGCAGGTACACAGGCTTGCCGTTCTCTTAAGGAAGAGGGAATAGAAGTATGCCTCGTTAACTCTAACCCAGCGACTATCATGACAGATAAGGATATTGCTGATGAAGTATATATTGAACCTCTTACTGTAGAAGCATTAAAGCAGATTATATTAAAGGAAAAGCCAGACAGCATCTTACCTACACTTGGTGGACAGGCTGGTCTTAACCTTGCTATGGAGATAGCAGAGACAGGTTTCCTTGAAGAGAATAATGTACAGCTTATAGGTACAACTGCACTTACAATTAAGAAGGCAGAAGACAGACTTATGTTCAAGGAAACTATGGAAAAGATAGGTGAACCTTGTGCACCTTCATTAGTTGTTAATGATGTTCCATCTGGTGAAGCATTTGCAGCTAAGATTGGTTATCCGGTTGTTCTTCGTCCTGCTTACACACTTGGTGGAAGCGGCGGTGGTATCGCCCATAACGTAGAAGAATTAAGAGAGATTCTTGAGAATGGTTTAAGACTTTCAAGAGTTGGTGAAGTTCTTGTTGAAAGATGTATATCTGGCTGGAAGGAAATCGAATATGAGGTAATGCGTGATAGCAACGGAACATGCATAACTATATGTAATATGGAGAATATCGATCCTGTTGGTGTACATACAGGTGATAGTATTGTAGTTGCTCCTTCACAGACACTTTCAGATAAAGAATATCAGATGCTTAGAACATCTGCACTTAACATTATAGATGAGCTTGGTATCACAGGTGGATGTAATGTACAGTATGCACTTCATCCAGACAGCTTTGAATACTGCGTTATTGAGGTTAACCCTCGTGTAAGCCGTTCTTCAGCACTTGCTTCTAAGGCTACAGGTTATCCTATCGCCAAGGTTGCAGCTAAGATTGCACTTGGTTATACACTTGATGAGATTAAGAATGCAGTTACAGGAAAGACATATGCAAGCTTTGAGCCAGCACTTGACTACTGTGTAGTTAAGATACCTAGACTTCCATTTGATAAGTTTATCTCTGCAAAGAGAACACTTACAACACAGATGAAGGCTACTGGTGAGGTTATGAGTATATCTGATAACTTCGAGGGTGGTCTTATGAAGGCTATACGTTCACTTGAACAGCATGTTGACAGCCTTATGTCATACGACTTTACAGGGCTTACAGATGAGGAACTTTTAGAAGATCTTGCTGTAGTTGATGACAGAAGAATATGGAAGATAGCAGAAGGCTTAAGAAGAGGTATAGAGCCAGCAGTTATGCATGACATAACAAAGATTGACAGATGGTTTATTGATAAGTTACAGATTATCGTTGAGATGGAGAATTCTTTAAAGAAAGGTCCTCTTACAGAAGAATTATTAAGAGAGGCTAAGAGAATTGAATTCCCTGACAATGTTATTGGAGAACTTACAGGACATACAGAAAGAGAAATAAAAGAACTTCGTGATAAGTATGATATTCATGCAGCATTTAAGATGGTTGATACTTGTGCCGCTGAGTTCGCAGCCACAACTCCTTATTACTATTCAGTATATGGCAGTGAGAATGAAGCTGCAGAGACTAAGGATAAGAAGAAAGTTCTTGTACTTGGTTCAGGTCCAATAAGAATTGGACAGGGTATTGAATTCGATTTCTGTTCAGTACATTGTACATGGGCATTTAAGAAAGAGGGTTATGAGACAATTATTATCAATAATAACCCAGAAACAGTATCAACAGACTTTGATATTGCTGATAAGCTTTACTTTGAGCCACTTACAGAAGAAGATGTTGAAAGTATTGTAGAATTCGAGAAGCCGGATGGAGCTGTAGTTCAGTTTGGTGGACAGACAGCTATCAAGCTTACAGAAGCTCTTATGAAGATGGGTGTGCCAATTCTTGGAACTAAGGCAGAAGATGTAGATGCTGCTGAGGATAGAGAGTTATTTGATGAAATACTTGAAAAGACAGAGATTCCAAGAGCAAAAGGACAGACTGTATTCACAGTTGAGGAAGCCCTTAAAGCTGCTAATGAACTTGGTTATCCTGTTCTTGTACGTCCTTCATATGTACTTGGTGGACAAGGTATGCAGATTGCTGTATCTGATGAAGATGTAGTGGAATTTATGGGAATTATCAACAGAATTAAGCAGGATCACCCAATCCTTGTAGATAAGTACCTTATGGGTAAGGAAATCGAAGTAGATGCCGTATGCGATGGCGAAGATATTCTTATTCCTGGTATTATGGAACACATTGAAAGAGCTGGTATTCATTCAGGAGATAGTATTTCAGTATATCCAGCTAAGTCAATCTCTCCAAAGATAACTGAAATGATTGCTGATTACACAGGAAGACTTGCGAGAGCACTTCATGTAAAAGGTATGATTAATATCCAGTTTATTGTATACAACGATCAGGTATATGTAATTGAAGTAAATCCACGTTCAAGCCGTACAGTACCATATATCAGCAAGGTTACTGGTATTCCTATTGTTAAGCTTGCAACTAAGGTTATTACAGGAGCTAAGATAAGAGATTTAGGTTATGAGCCAGGTCTTCAGAAGGCTGCTGATTACTATGCAATCAAGATGCCAGTATTCTCGTTCGAGAAGATCAGAGGTGCTGATATAAGCCTTGGACCAGAAATGAAGTCTACAGGTGAGTGCCTTGGTATATCTAAGAGCTTTGATGAAGCACTTTACAAGGCATTTGAGGGAGCTGGAATAAGACTTCCAAAGCATAAGCAGATTATTATGACTCTTGCAGATAAGGATAAGCAGGACGGTATTGATATAGCACAGAGATTTGAAGCACTTGGATACAAGATATATGCTTCAAGAGGTACAGCTAAGGTTCTTAAAGAAAATGGTGTACACGCTATTCAGGTTAATAAGATTGGACAGGAAGCTCCAACACTCCTTGACCTTATATTAGAGCATAAGATTGATCTTGTTATTGATACACCAGAAAATGGTATTGAGAGAGCAAAGGATGGTTTCCTTATAAGAAGATATGCTATCGAGACAGGCGTTCACTGCCTTACAAGTCTTGATACAGCTCACGCACTTATCTCAAGTCTTGAGCATGCATTTAATAATCAGGAACTTTCAATAGTAGATATTGCTACAATTGATAACAGAGGTTAATTGAATTAATGCAAATAGTATAATTATGCAGAGTGATATAATGTTTATATAATACATTTTATAATTAATATTATAGTCCTCCAGAAGCTAAGTAAGGCGAATGTGCCTTAAAAGCTTTTGGGGGACTTTTATAATCAGGGGGATTATGTTAAAATGCTTAATATGTCCTGAATAATATATTTGATAATCAGGGCAAAAAGGAGAATATATGAGATTATTGAATATAAGTGATACGCTTATTAATCTAAAGAATAAATTGAAGTTAAAAAATGCAGTGTCAATAGCGGCAGCTGTTATGCTTGGTGTAACTTCACTTGCAGGCTGTGGCTTTGTGTCTAACCCGGTTGAATATATGAGCCAGGCAGATAATGAGAATGGTACGGGCAGCGATAACACTGATAAGATAACAAATAATAGTGGAAATAATGCGGGCGGTATGAAAGATAACAGCTCTGATGCTGGCAGTATTGTAAATGGCAGCGATAATAGTAATGGTAATAACCAGACCAGTGGTAAGAGAAAGGCTTGTATTGTTGGGACATATGGAAGTGTGAGTGAGCTTGTTAATACAGCAGATTATGAGAATAAAATAGATATTGAATTAATTCAGGAAAATAAAGATTTTGATGAAACAAAGGATTTAATATCATTGGCTTCTAAAGTCCAGGAAATATGTAGTGGTGATGCGGATATAGTTATCGTATCGGCGAGGAAAAGATTTGCAGACCAGATTAGATATTTTCTTACTTATACAATAGATACAGATAAGAGTATATATGTTGTTGAGGAAGATAATAACAATTATAAGACAGAAATAGCTGATATTGTTGATAATAAAGCGAATAAGGTTAATGATAGTGCAAAACATCATTTTGACGTGGCAGGGATTAAGGATATGGGCTATGTCGGTATGGTTAATGATTATATAGGCAATGATGTGTATACAGCACAGAAAATAATGGCTTCATATGAGTCTGTAGTAGTAGTCAGCGATACTGCTGACGGAAGTCTGTCGCCAGCAATGACACAGCTTGTAAAAGATGTATCAGGTTATATTAAGGTAATTGTTGTTAATAATTCTGGCAGTGAATATGACTATGCGGCTGATGGTTTAAATGTCATCACAGCACAGACAATGACAAGCTGGCAGGCAAGAATAATGGCAATGTTATGTCTTACAGATAAGAATATAACTGACTGGCAGGAGTTCTTTAATTAATGGCAGTTGTGAAGCTGTAATGTGGCAGTGCAATTTGCAGATGCGGTATATTACATAATTCGTGCAGTTATATCAGGGCAGCTGAATTAAATAAAACAGAGTAAAGATTTTGTGAGTTGAATCATTAAATAAAGTTGAATTGATAATTGTACACAAATATGTTACTATTATACATATGATGCAATTCGGAAAGGGTATATATATTATGAATCAGACAAAAATACAGGACGTAATAAGACATATCAGCAAAGATGAAGACTACGGCGTAGATATGATGGAGAAGCTTTCTTTAGCTGATGCAGTAGAGGTTATGGCTGTTGTACTGCCATCTTTAAAGAAAAGAGCCAAGGAGATGGGCAATACTAACGATTTAGCATATTTTGGAAGAATTGAAGAGATATATGCAAAGGTTATGGCTGATAAATTAAGAAAAGAGGAACATTTATGGGTTGTATACTCAAGTACAACAGCGTACCCATATATGGTAGACAGTGATTTATTTGTTCTTTTTAATCCTAAGAATTCTTCACTTATTGAGAAGAAGCTTAAGCTAAGCGGTTACGAAGTATCAGTTGGTGTTGAGAATAATGATGCGTTTGCTATGGAGCTATGCCATATGTACCGTAATGGATATAAGAATATAAGACTTACAGATGGTGACAAGCTTGAATATGTAATACCAAGAGAAGCATTTGGAACATATGATGAGTTCTTTAGGGATGATTATGTGACTAACCCAGGTTTACAGAATACAATGATTTCTTATTTTCAGGAGTTCAGAAAGAATACAGACAAAGATACAATAAAAGAGCTTCTTGATAAGAGAGAAAATGCAATGTTAAATGCTATGGTTAATTCTGAATATATGGTTCCATGTGTTAAGGAGGAGACAGAGGAAGAAGTATCTATAGCACATCATTTTATTGATGTCACAGACAGGGTTGAGCATAAGGAAGATGAGCAGGTTATAGCAATACCAGCATTTACAGATGGTTTTGAGATGGACAAATGCTATAAGGGACAGTATGAGAATATGCTCTATACATATAAGGAGCTTGTTGGGGTTATAGACGAACTTGGAGCCTCTGGAGCAATATTTAATCCACTTGGAATAAGTTATTATATTCCACTTGAAACACTTAAGAAAATAGAAAAAGATTTCAATAAATAGAATAATATGTAAGCCTGCTTGTATCGGGTTTTATGATTGTATCACGATTATGTGATATATTGTAAAATGTGATACTGGCAGGCTTTTTATGTAATAGGGAAATCTAATTAATTTAATTCATTATACATAAAAAGTCCTATATACAGGTTCGTACTGCAGTGCAAATATGGGCACTTATAAAAAAATACTTATGTAAAAACACTTTTATAAAATTACTTTATGAAAGTATTGGCAAATTACTTATAATGATGTAAACTAATATTAACTTATGAAATATTATGTATGATTATGGAGGTAATGTTTATGTGGTTAGCTGATTTGGGCAATGGAAATTATAGGAATCCGATACTTTATGCAGATTATTCTGACCCTGATGCTATAAGAGTGGGAGAAGATTATTTTATGGTGGCATCAAGCTTTTCTAATTCGCCAGCACTTCCAATATTACATTCAAAAGATTTAGTAAATTGGAAGGTTGTTAATTATTGCTTGAAACACATTCCGGAATTCAGATATAACAATCCGTTGCACGGATGTGGTGTGTGGGCACCATCTATAAGATACCACGAGGGTACATATTATGTATGTTTTCCAATGCCAGATGAGGGAATATATATGACAACAACCAAAGATCCGTTTGGTGAATGGAGCGAGCCTGTCAATATAAGACCAGGTGCAGGCTGGATTGACCCTTGTCCATTCTGGGATGATGACGGTAATGCTTATCTTGTGGCAGGTGTTGCAAAGAGCAGAATTGGATATAAGAGTGTTCTTCATATAGTAAGAATGAGACCAGATGGTATGGGGATATTTGGAGATGAAGTAAAGATATTTGATGGTAATGAGAATGGTCAGATAACAATAGAAGGACCTAAAATGTATAAACGTAACGGATATTATTATATATTTGCACCAGCAGGAGGTGTTAAGACAGGCTGGCAGACGATACTTCGTTCCAAAAATCCATTTGGACCATATGAACATAAGGTTGTATTAAGACAGGGTGATTCTTTAGTCAACGGACCTCATCAGGGTGCGTGGGTAGATACAGTTACTGGTGAGGACTGGTTCTTACATTTTCAGGATGTGTATGCTGCAGGCAGAATAACACATTTACAGCCAATGCATTGGGAAAATGACTGGCCAATAATTGGCGTTAATAAAGAGGGCAATGATTACGGTGAACCAGTTATGCAGTATGTAAAGCCCAATATTGGAAAGACAGCAGAGGAGATTAATGATACAGATAAATATCCAGTATGTGAGCCAGACACAACAGATGAATTTGATACTGATAAGATGATGTTACAGTGGCAGTGGAATTCTAATTATGATGACAGCTGGTATGTGACTAAGACTGATGCTTATGGAAAGAAATTACCAGATGGCTCATATATAAGACTTAATGCACTTGCATCAACACCTCTTAGACCAGTGAGCGATTACAGAAATCTTCTCTTGCAGAAATGGCCTGCACCTGAATTTGAGTGTGTTACTAAAATGTGCGTGAATGGTCTTGAAAATGGAGATTATGCAGGAATTGTGTCATTAGGCGTGGAATATGGAGCAGTTGGAATTGTCAAGAATTTCGGGGAATATGCAATAAGGACAGTCAGAGGCACTCAGAGCTTTGATTGTGAGGCGGCATATTCTAAGGAAGATGTTAAGGACTATCCTATAGCTAAAGATACATTTGCTGATAAGGAAAAGACTGTATATTTAAGATATACAGTTAAGAGAACAGGAACTAAGGATACTAAGGAAATGGCACTGGCTGTTAAAAATGTTCCTGTAGAAGAGGTGACTTTGGAAATAAGCTTTGACGGAAAGGCTTATGAGAAGCAGGTGAGCTTTACAGCAAAGGCAGGACGCTGGGTTGGCGTTAAGAATGGAATGTTTGTTAATCATAATAATGAGATTAAGAATGAGAATGAAGGGGATGGATTTGTGACGGCTGATTATATCAGGTATAGATGTATAGACAACGGGCGATTGGATTAAATTAACATAAGCAACAAAGATATGCTTTCGCTGAGTGTCGCTATCAGCGGTACTAAAGTGCTAAAGTACAGCACTTAAGTGACGGTGGCTCCCCACCTGGAGGGGACATAGGATGTATGGCAGGAGTTATTTTAGTTGTTGGAGATGTTTAATTAAATAGTTATGAAGAGTGTGTATTTTGCTGTAGTGGCGGAGTGCACACTTTTTTGTGGGAAGGTTTGGAAGCTGACATTAGAATATTTATGAGAATTTTGCTTGCATTGGAGAGCAGGGTGGTATATAGTATCTTAAATGATAAATTTTATGAGATTTGAGTATAAATATTGCGATTTAAGGAAGTACTATGATGGTTAATTTAATAAGAAAGCAGTCGCCTGCAAGAATAATAGCGTTTGGGTTTATATTTGTGATTATAGTAGGGTCAGTGCTTTTGTCTTTGCCGTTTAGTGTTAGGGATGGTGTTGATTTAAAATACACGGATGCTTTGTATACATCAACGAGTGCAGTATGTGTAACGGGGCTTGTGGTGGTTGACTCATATGACACATTTACACCTGTGGGGCAATTTATACTAGGGGCACTTATTCAGATAGGTGGTCTTGGTGTGACGACTATGGGGGCTGGAATAATACTTGTTATGGGTAAAAAGGTAGATATAAAAGGACGTACTCTTTTAAAGGAAGCACTGAATATGGATACGGCAAAGGGGCTTGTAAGGCTTATACATAAGATATTTATTGTTACGCTTATATTTGAGGGGGCTGGTGCAATAGCAGGTTTTCTGGTGTTTATAAGAGATTATCCATTTTTTAGGGCATTGGGAATAAGCATGTTTCATTCGGTAGCAGCGTTTAATAATTCTGGTTTTGATATTCTTGGAAATAACCAGAACCTTATTAATTACAGTGGTAATATAGCACTTAATATTATAACCTGTACGCTTGTATTTTTTGGAGGTATTGGCTTTTTTGTAATATGTGAATTGTGGGAAAAGAGATTTAAGTGGAAGAAATTCTCAATGCACACAAGGATTGTAATATCAGTGAGTATTGTGCTTATTATCGCTGGTGCTCTGCTTCTTAAGATTACAGAAAATATCTCGTGGATGGGAGCATTCTTTATGAGTGTGTCAGCCAGAACAGCTGGATTTGCAACATATTCACTTGGGACATTTTCAAAATCAGGACTACTTGTGCTTATAATACTTATGATTATAGGAGCTTCGCCGGGATCTACAGGAGGTGGAATAAAGACAAGCACATTTTTTGCTCTCATACAGGGTGTTAAGTCGGCAGCAACTAATAAGTCGGAGAAAGCATTTCATTATGCAGTACCTAAGGAAGCGTTCAGAAAGGCTTCTGTTATTATGATACTTGCTATGTGTGTTGTGACTGTTGGATCTTATCTTATGGGAATATTTGAGCCGGATATTGATTTTATTGATATATTATTTGAGGTTGCAAGTGCATTTGGAACGGCAGGGCTTTCAACAGGAATTACACAACAGATAGGAATTGCAGGAAAGCTGTTATCTATTGTTATTATGTACATAGGAAGACTTGGACCGCTTACGATTGCTACATTGTGGCATTTCTCTAAGGGAGAGAGGGTTAATTATCCGGAGGGTAATATAACTATAGGATGATGATTGTGAAATATATGCGGGCAGAGTATTGATGCACTGTTTTGGTGAATGTTGTTATTGAAACGAAACAGTTGTGAGTGCGGACTATATTGCAAGCTGGGTACTGTTGAAGCCGCCGGCACTTAGCGGCTGTATTTTAGCCGCTTAGTGTCCGCTGCGGTTTCAAGTAGCGAAAGCGTGCCCAGCGGTAATATAGTCCGCACTCACAACGTCCGTTAGCCAACACCCAATCATCAATACAAACCCAACAATAATACGTGAATTCGGAGGTAATTATGTTTAAAACTAGAATATCAAATAAAAATACTACTTATGGAATTATAGGTTTAGGAAGATTTGGCGAGTCGCTTGCATTATCGCTTGCTAACAGCGGTGCTGAATTTATGGTTATAGACAAAGATGAGGAAAAGGTAAGAGAAATGCGCGATTATACGGAAAATGCCTATGTTGTGCAGACACTTGACAGGAAAAGCCTTAGCGCAACAGGAATACAGAATTGTGATGTTGCAGTTGTGTGTATAGGTGAACATATTGATACGTCAATTCTTACAACGCTTAATCTTGTCAGTATGGGAATAAAAAAGGTTATAGCGAAAGCAAGAGGTCTTGAACACGGAGAAATATTGGCTAAGCTTGGGGCAGAAGTTGTATATCCTGAGAAGGATATGGCAGAAAGACTTGCTAACCGTCTTATAGCTTCGCAGGTTATAGATGTCATTCAGCTTAGTGAGAGAATTAATATATCTAAGGTTATGCTTCCTGACAGGCTTGAGGGGAAAACAGTTGTGGATATTAATATGCGTAAGAAATTTAATGTTAATATAATTGCAATTGAGAATAATGGGGAAGTTATGCAGGTTGTAAATCCAGAGTATGTGTTTAGAAATGGGGATATATTGTATCTTTCGGGTAGTTCGGAAGGGCTTAATAAGTTTGCTGAGTGGATAGGCTAGATAGGACAGACAATTAGATTAAATCAACATAAGCAGCAAAGACAAGCTTATGTTGATTTAATGCAGCCTGACACCTTACAGGGGTGCATCTTTGGCTGGTGCTGGTTAGCTAATAGAAGACATGGTCGCCTATTATTGTGCCGCCTTTATCGACAGTGCTGTCGTAGACGTGAAAGTACAGAGCGGCGATTGTTATATGACCATTAAGAACCTCATTAGCGGCTCTGGTACATTCAGCGTTAGCACCTCTGGCAAGGACAATTGCGAAACGTCCACTTGCGACAGGGCTGAACTGGGAAGGGGCGTAGAGTACAGATTGGATCGTGCTGCCGAATTTAGGACTGTTTACACGATTTACGATAACGCTTCCAACGGCAAGCTTGCCCTCATAAGGCTGGTTGGCAGCTTCACATTCTATCATAGCGGATATCATTGCAAGGTCGCTTGTATCATATGCTATAGGTGTATTATTAATGACTTCATCAACTGATGGGGTCATTTTTTTGATTTCTTCAAGCTGTCTTTGGATTTCTTCCTGACGGATACGTTCCTCGTATTCTAATGCAAGGGCTTCAGCTTTGGCAATATTTTCAGAGTTAGTATCTATTTTTGACTGCTTTGAAGCTATGAGCCTTTTAATATTATTAGACTCAGCTATTGACTGCTCTTTTAAAGACACAAGTTCTGTCATATTAGTCTGTAGACTTAGCTGGTTCTGGTTAAGCACAGCAATAAGAGAACTTAATTCTTCAAGCATTTTGCGGTCATATTGGGAAATGCATGAAACATATTCGCTTCTTTGCAATAAATCAGCCATACTTGAAGAGGAAAGCAGTACATCAAGAAAACTGTAGTCACTGTTCTCGTACATATATTGTATACGAAGCTTCATAGTATCAAACTGGTGTTGTCTCTCAATCTCCATATTGCTTATGTCTTCATTAAGTCTGTCAATCTGTTCCTGTGTATCAGCAATTCTGTCATTAATAGAGTTCAGCCTTTCACCAGCATTATCAAGCTCGGAATTAAGGTCATTAAGTTCACTTGAGAGCTGCGACTGTTCATTTCTTAAGCGTTCAAGCTCTTTGTTATTATCATCATATTCTGTCTTGATATCGGCAAGTGAATATACAGGTGATGTAACGGATATGAAAGTCAGGCAGACAATAAGTGCCAATGCTATGTATTTAGTTACTGCATTAAAATGTTTCAACTGCAAGTTATATCCTTTCTGATTCTATAAGTTTGATGTCAGGAGTGGCTGAAAGTCAAAAGTCTTATCGTACAGGTATGAACAACTGTCAGACATTTTATACCTGATATCATATTATTAATTTTTTTTAGCTATAACACCAAAATCTTAATATAGTATAAAATGTGTCCACATAAATTGCAAGCAGCCACAATGGGTGTTATTATTATTTAATATATCAAATTAATGGTAATGAGATGATGAGAGTTTTATAGTGGTATACTAAATTATAGAAAGAAAGAGGAATTATATGCTTGAATTAATTAATATTAAGAAAGATTATGAAACTGGTGATACAAAGGTTGCAGCTTTAAAGGGCATTAACTTAAGGTTCAGGGACTGCGAATTTGTATCAATACTCGGTCAGTCGGGCTGTGGTAAGACAACTATGCTTAATATCATCGGAGGACTTGATAAGTATACAAGTGGTGATTTAAGAATTAATGGTGTGTCTACTAAAGATTATAAGGACAGGGATTGGGATGCATACAGGAATAATTCAATTGGTTTTGTATTCCAGAGCTATAATCTTATACCACACCAGACAGTTCTTTCTAATGTAGAGCTTGCACTTACATTATCAGGTGTATCAAAGGCAGAGAGAAGGAAAAGAGCAGTTGAGGCACTTGAGAAGGTAGGACTTGGTGAACAGATTCATAAGAAGCCTAACCAGATGTCAGGTGGACAAATGCAGAGAGTAGCCATAGCGAGAGCACTTGTCAATAATCCTGATATTCTTCTTGCAGATGAACCGACAGGTGCACTTGATACAGAGACAAGTGTACAGATTATGGAGCTTCTTAAGGAGATTTCCAAAGACAGGCTTATAATTATGGTTACGCATAACCCGGAACTTGCTATGAAATATTCAACAAGAATTGTAAGGCTTCTTGACGGAACTATTGTTGATGACTCAGATCCATATACAGAGGAACAGCTTAAAAAAGACATAGCAGAGGGAACAGATAAGTCAGGCACAGCAACAGCCAATGGTTCAGCATATAATTCAGGCGTGTCAGGTCAGGGAACAAGTATATCTGTCTCAAAGACTCAAAGAAAGAAAAAGCCAAAGACCTCAATGTCATTTTTTACAGCATTATCTTTAAGCTTTAACAATCTGATGACGAAAAAGACAAGAACAATTCTTACAGCCTTTGCAGGAAGTATAGGAATTATCGGTATAGCACTCATTTTATCAATATCAAATGGTATCCAGTTATATATTGACAGGGTGCAGAGGGATACATTATCAAGTTATCCAATCCAGTTACAGTCAGAAACTGTAGATATAAGTAGTATGGTTTCAAGTATGACAGATAATGGCGGCAGTGGTGAAACACATGAGGATATGGATAAAATATATAGCAACAATATAATGTCTGATATGATGAATACTATGGTTGCAGAGGTTCAGAGCAATAACCTTAATGAATTCAAGCATTATATAGAGAATGGTGGAAGCGATATAAAGGATTATGCGAGTGCCATAGAATATACTTATGATATTCCAGTTAATATATATAAGTCAGATACATCTGATAAGGTAACACAGCTTAACCCTAATACAATGTTTGATGCGATGTATGGCGGTTCTTCACAGAGCAGTATGAGTGGAATGAGCATGTACTCTAATTCAAGCGTATGGTCACAGTTATTTGATAATAAAGAGATACTTGAGTCGCAGTATACTGTACTTGCCGGACACTGGCCGGAAAGCTATAACGAGGTTGTACTTGTTGTTAATGAGAACAATGAAATTGATGATTATACTTTGTATTCAATAGGACTTAAAGACCCTGACGAGATTACAGAGATGATTAAGGCTATGATGTCAGGAAAGAGCTATACTCTTGATAATGATGAAACAACTTACACATTTGACGAGATATTAAATACAACATTTAAGCTTATACTTCCAACTGATGTATATTCGTATAATGAAAGTAAGGAAATCTGGGAAGATAAGTCTGATAATGATATATTTATGAAAAATGTTGTCAACAACGGAACAGATATAAAGATTGCAGGAATTATTAAACCTTCAGAAGAAGCGGTAAGCACATCTTTAAGCCGTGGAATTGGTTATACAAAGGAACTTACAGAATATATTATCAATGGTGTTAATGACAGTGCTATAGCTAAGGCACAGCTTGCAGATGAGGATACAGATATATTCACAGGTGTTCCATTTGATAATAATAAAGATACACCTATAACAATGGATGATGTGCAGGCATATCTTGAGAGTCTTCCATCAGATGAGCAGGCACAGACAAGAATGTTCTTATCGACTATGACAGATGAGCAGATACTTGATATGTTCTCGCAGTCAGTTAAGGCACAGACAACTGATGCGACACTAGAAACTAATAAAAGCAAGCTTGGAATAACTGATTTGGACGATCCGTCAGGAATTAATATATATCCATCAGATTTTGACTCTAAGGAGCATATTCAGAACATAATATCAGATTATAATACAAGCCAGCAGAAAGATGGCAAGGATGAAAATGTTATCAACTACACAGACTATGTAGGAATAATAATGTCATCAGTAACAGTTATAATTAATGCTATTTCATATGTATTAATAGCATTTGTTGGAATATCACTTATCGTATCTTCAATAATGATAGGAATTATCACTTACATTTCAGTTCTTGAAAGAACTAAGGAGATTGGCATACTTAGAAGTATAGGAGCATCAAAGAAGGATATATCAAGAATATTTAACGCAGAGACACTTATTGAAGGCTTTGTTGCAGGTGCACTTGGTATAATTGTCACACTTATTTTATGTGTGCCAGCTAATGCAATTATTAAAAATGTTACATCGATTGCCAATGTTGCACAGCTTCCTGTTGCAGGTGGAGTTATTCTTGTTATAATAAGTATGCTTCTTACGCTTATTGCAGGACTTATACCGGCACGACTTGCAGCAAAGAAAGACCCGGTAGTTGCATTGCGTTCGGAGTAGAAACGAGGATTAATATGAGATTTACATTAGATACACATACGCACACAATTGCAAGCGGACACGCATATAATACAATAGACGAGATGGCAGTATATGCTGCAGGACAGGGGGTTACACATCTTGCAATAACAGACCACGCACCTAAGATGCCGGGAAGTGCAGGTGTATTATATTTTTCTAATATGGGAATAATTCCAAGAAAGAAATATGGCGTTAATATATATATGGGCTGTGAAGTTAATATTATGGATTATGACGGCAGAATAGACTTATCAGAGTATGGACTTAAGGGCTGTGATGTAGTTATAGCAAGCCTTCACATTCCGTGTATTAAGCCAGGAAGCATTGAACAGAATACTAAAGCTTTAATAAATGCTATGGATAATCCATATGTTAATATAATAGGACACCCTGATGATTCAAGATACCCGGTTGATTATGAACAGCTTGTAAGGGCAGCGGGGGAAAAGCACGTCTTATTAGAACTTAACAATACATCATTATCACCTACAGGACCAAGACAGGGAGCATATGATAATGATGTTACAATGCTTAAGCTTTGCAAAGAAGCCGGCGTATGTATATCTATTGGAAGTGATGCCCATATTAAAGAGTCAATATGTGATTTTGACAGGGCTTATAAGGTGATTGAGGAAGTAGGTTTCCCGAAGGAGCTGATTGTGAACAGTAATACAGAATTATATGAGTCATATATAGGAAAAAGACAGTAAAATTAATAAAATGTATTTACTGTATGACTTTACTGTGTTAAACTGTACAATATATTATAAATGCAGATTAGCAAAAGTTGAGGGTTAATATGAACGATAAGTTAAAATCAAAAGAAGTTGAGCAATTATTTGAGGCTATATTAAGTCTTAATGATGTTAAAGAGTGCTATGATTTTTTTGAGGATGTATGCACAATTAATGAACTTTTATCTTTAGCTCAGAGATTTGAGGTAGCCAAAATGTTAAGAGAACAGAAGACATATCTTGAGATAGCGGAAAAGACAGGTGCTTCAACAGCTACAATAAGCAGGGTCAACCGTTCGCTTAATTATGGCAATGATGGATATGACAGGGTATTTGAAAGACTTGGTATATTATCAGATAAGCAGTAAAGATGCTGATAAGATTATTATTATAAATTATGATTCCAGGAATAAGTTATTACTATAAGATGAATAATCTCCCTCTTGATATATGGTTTTTAATACTATATAATATGATACAAGTATTTAAAATGTAAAGTGATGTTTCTGTATGCAGAGACATCATTTTGTACTTAATATATTTTATATTTAGATAATTACAGACGGGTTGTGATATATCATAGGAAGTATGTGGCTGTCTAAGTTAATATTGGTTAGGAGTGGAGTATTATGAACAAAGATAATCAGGAATTTGTTAATTCTTTATTGCAAAGGCTGGCGAAGCTTAATTATATTAAACCGGGAGATGTGCCTAATATAGATTTATATATGGATCAGGTCACAACATTTATGGATGAACATTTATCAGATGTCAAAAGGTATGAGGATGATAAAATTCTTACTAAGACTATGATTAACAATTATACTAAGAATGACCTGCTTCCACCGCCGGTAAAGAAAAAATATTCTAAAGAGCATATATATGTTCTTACTTTTATATATTATCTTAAGAATATTCTATCTATAAGCGATATTCAGAAGCTTTTAAATCCATTGACAGACAAATTCTTTAATAAAGAAGAACTTCCAGATCTGGAATATATATATAGTGAAATATACAATATGGAAAAGGCACAGATAGCAAGCCTTTCTAAAGATGTTGTTGAAAGAACGCAGGTTGCAAAGGAAGCATTCTTAGATGTGGAAAATGAGGAGGATAAGGATTTTCTTCAGTTATTCAGCCTTGTGGGACTTTTAAGCTTTGATGTATATATGAAGAAAAATATAATAGAAAGCCTCATAGATGATTATACTAACAAGGCAAATGTATTATCGTCTGGTAAGGGAAATGTCAAAGAAGACAAGAAGGAAGTTAAGAAAAGAACGAAAAATTGATAATATTTTATAAAGATTTCTGACAAATATTGATAAATTAACGTGACTTTTAATTATCTATATAGTATAATTACCTTATTGGTTCTAAATATAAGGAATCATATAATATTGATTTGATATATGGGAGGATTTTATGGGTATTTTAACAAGATTTAAGGACATTATGAGCGCTAATATTAATGCACTTCTTGATAAGTGTGAAGATCCAGAGAAGATGATTGACCAGTATATGAGAAATCTTGAAAGTGATCTTGGCAAGGTTAAGGCTGAGACAGCATCTGTTATGGCTGAGGAGACAAGAGCTAAGAGAGAACTTGATGAGTGCACAGAGCAGATTAACAAGATGCAGGCATATGCAGAGAAAGCATTAAAGGCTGGTAATGAATCAGATGCCAGATCATTCCTTGAGAAGAAGCAGCAGCTTGCAACAACACAGGCAGCTTTAACACAGGCTTACAATGTGGCAGCAGATAATGCAGCTAAGATGCGTCAGATGCACGATAAGCTTGTTAAGGATATATCTTCACTTGAAGCAAGAAGAACTGCTATTAAGGCTACAGTAAAGGCAGCTAAGGCACAGGAAAGAATTAACAAGGTTGGTTCAAGTGTTGTGGGTGCAAGCAATAGTATGGATGCTTTCAATAAGATGGAAGCTAAGGCTAACAAGATGCTTGATGAAGCTAATGCTATGGCTGAACTTAATGCATCAGCAGAGGATTCTAATATTGATAATCTTGCAGCTAAGTATGATGCTGAGCCAGCTAATACTGCAGTTGATGATGAACTTGCTGCACTTAAGGCACAGATGGGAATTGAATAGAATTAATTGATAATTGGAGGACACCATGGGTTTATTTAAGAGTCAGTTATCTAATGTTGTAGAATGGGAAGAATACAAGGACGATTGTATATTCTGGAAGTGGACTAATAAAGAGATTAAGAAAGGCAGCCGCCTTATAATTCGTCCCGGACAGGATGCAATATTTCTTTACAATGGCAAGATAGAAGGAATATTTAAGGATGAAGGTGAATTCGATATAGAATCACAGATTATTCCATTTCTTTCAACACTTAAAGGCTTTAAATTCGGTTTTAACAGTGGTATGAGAGCAGAGGTTCTCTTTGTTAATACTAAGGAATTTAATGTCAACTGGGGAACTAAGAATCCTATAGCTATTCCAGCAGCTAACCTTCCAGGAGGTATGCCAATAAGAGCATTTGGCAATTTTGCATTTAAGGTAACTGATTATGTATGCTTGATTGATAAAGTTGCAGGCGTTAAGCAGATGTACGTTGTTAATGATGTTAAGGAAAGAGTTGTAGCAGTGTTAGATCAGCTTCTTATGAAGTGGATAACTAAGGAAGGCAAGGATATGTTCAACCTTCAGGCTAATGCTTTTGATATTTCATCAGGAATTAAAGACGACCTTGATATGCAGATGAGCAAGCTAGGAATTGAGATTACAGATTTTAATATAGCAAGCTTCTCTTATCCAGAAGAGATACAGAAGATGCAGAATAAGGCAGCTTCACAGTCTATGGTAGCAGATATGGGAAAGTACAGCCAGGTGGCTATGGCAGATAATATCGGCAAGGGTGGCAATAACATTGCTGGTGATATGATGAGCGTACAGATGGGTATGGCAATTGGACAACAGATGATGAAGAATGTTGATATGAATAATAGTTTAGAATCAGCGGGTACATACAAGTTCTGTCCTAATTGTGGGACACCTGCGAATGGTGCTAAGTTCTGCTCTAACTGTGGAACAAAGTTATCATAAATAGCAGTATAAATAGCAAAATGCCAGATAACATAATTAAGAATTATATTGTTATGCAATAAGGTTATATATAATGGGTTATATGTGGACTTAAGTCTGCATATAACCCATTTATGTTTCTTTACATATATGCTGCAATAGTTGGAATGGCTGTTAATCTTGGGCTTATGTGGAGCATAGCAGAGACATTTAACGGACTTATGGCTATATTTAATCCTATTGCTGTATTATTGTTGTCAGGCCTTGTAGTTAAGCTTGTAAAAGAGTATTTTAAGAGATAAGGCAAAACATTTAAGGAAAGTAATAAAATGTGCTAATAAAGGGAGAAGACTATGGATGATAAACACATAATTAATTGTAATGATGTGCCTGAGATTGATATGACACGACAAGATGGCGGATTGGAACATAAGGCAGGTGTGTATACATATCAGATAAGGAGGAGCTGCCGCTCGGATGGAGATTATACATATAACCACGCACCTATGCTTACTGCTTTTAATAACAGGCTTGTGCTTTCATATATAAGCGGTAAGCGTGATGAGCACGGTGCACCTGATGAAATCGTGTATACAACATCTAAAGATGGCTGTGTATGGGATAAGGAAAAGGTACTTTTTCCATATATGTTAGCGGACACAGATGGATATACAGGACCTGATAAAGAACTTCTTCCTAAGAAAGCACCGGCAATAGTGCATTTTAGAATGTGTTTTTATAAGGCTTCCAATGGAAAGCTTATTGCAACAACATTTTATGGCTTCTCACCAGACAGCCACAGAGCCCCTAATAATGGTTATGGTGCAGCACGTCTTGTAAGAGAAGTGTATAAAGATTACACATTGTCAGATATGTATATTATTAAATATAATGAGGCTGGTGGATTTAATGGGGACAACACAATATTTTATTCACCAGAGGGCAGTAATGAACAGCTTGATATTCCATATTATGTTCATTCTTCGGATAAAGAATTCGTTAAAGCCTGTGATGAGCTGCTCTCTAAGAAGCTTATACTTGAGCAGTGGTATGAGGAGGAGATGTATGATAAATCATATAAGACACACGGCAGGGCTGTTTCCCTTTATGAAGATGCCTATGGCAATATAGTAGGGCTTTGCAAGAAAGGTGAGGGGTATCTGTTTGATAAAGATGGGAATGTTCTTATAGATGAGAAAATACCCTCTCTTATAACTAATACTGCTAAAGTATGGGGACAAAAGACACCTGATGGAAATTATATTATATGTTATAATCCAACAACGGATGGTTCTCACAGATGGCCTTTAGCAGTTATGGAAAGTAACGACGGCAGGGAATATTATAATATGAAAGCACTTATTCCAGAGATACCTCCTTATAAATATCAGGGTAATATTAAGAATCTTGGTGCACAATATATGCGTGGAATATGTTCATATAATGGGAGTTTTGATAAAAATGTGTGGATAACCTATAGCTGTAATAAAGAAGATATATGGATAAGCAAGCTGACAAAGGATAATAAATATTCAATAATGAAACCTTTATGGTGTGATATTAACTATGAACATAATCCAAAACCATATTCAGACAGGGATAAATTCACCGATTATGATGATAAATATGAGATTATTGACCGTGATGCGTGTGCAAGAGCAATAATAGAATATTTTCCGCAGAATAAGGATGTTATCAGATTACAGGTGGAAGTTGACAGAATGTCGGATGACATTGGCGTGAAAGTTCAGTTTGTTGGAAAAAATAATAAAATAATTCAAGAAGTAGTATGTATCAAAGGAAATACGCCTATTGAGGCAGATAACCGTTCAGGAGATATAAATAGTGTGATAATATACTCTAAAAATATATTGAAATTAAACACTATAGACGATGATGGAAGACATTCAACCCTTTCTGATATGCCTGAGGCTGAAAGAAAAGATTATTATATACAATTTAAAGTATTGATATTTTGATGATAAAATATTACAATATTAAAGCTGTTGACCAATCAAATAATAAGAAAAGTATATATAATATTTATTATAATTATATGATTTAAGGGTCAAAAGGTCAAAATCGTTCGTGCCTGTACGATAAGACTTTTGTATCTTTAACTATTATTAATTAGATTATAATGTTTTGATTGTGATATATGCACCTATAGATAAAGAAAGGTAGATGAACTTATGATGAAAAAGTTACACCAACAGAATCTTATTATCATATGGTGTTCGGTAGTATCATTAAGCCTTGTATCTGTATTCGGATATGGGATGACAGCAATGGCACTTAAAGGAAGTATGATAGTTATTGTGTCAGGAATTATTTCAACCATCGGGTATTTCCTCCCAATATCAGATTCTAGAAAAGCATTAATATTAGCACTGCCACCAGCAATAGGAACTTTGTTCTATTCGTTAGTATCAGGAGGAAATTCTATACCTTACATAGCAAATTATGTATTACTTGCAATGACTGCAACATATTTTATTGAGAAAGTAATAATTTCGTTTGCAGTTCCATTTACAATTATTTCGGTTATATTCGGTATTGTTAGTCCACAGACTATAGCAGGTATTGAATATACTGTTGCAGGAGTTGTATCAAGAATTCTATTGTTTGCAATAACTGCGTTGATACTTTATTTTGCAACTAAGAGAGGTGCTTCAGTTGTAAAAAGTACGGAAGAAGCACTTTATATTGTACAGCAGAATGCAAAGCTGGCTAATGACATAGCAGATAACCTTAGTGCTACGATTAACACAAGCAAGATCGCAGTTAATGAACTGGCAGACGGAAGCAGTAATGTCAATCAGGCGGCAAGACAGATGCAGCAGATAGTTGAAGAAGCTGCAAAGTCAACAGTAAATGTTATGGAAAAGGTTAATGCGGCAACAGAGGAAGTTGGAAATAATTATGAACTGGCTGGACAGCTTGATAATGGCTTTAACAATGTTAAAGAAGCTGTAGAAAAAGGTAATGAGGCTGTTGAAGAAGCTAAGAGTACGATTGCTTCTGTTAAGAGTACAGTAGGAGCAGCACATAAGACTACAAGTGAGCTTCTTACACAGATGAAGAAGATTACAGACATTCTTGGTGAGATTAATTCAATTGCGGCACAGACTAATCTGTTATCACTCAATGCGTCTATTGAAGCGGCAAGAGCAGGTGAACACGGAAAAGGTTTTGCTGTTGTTGCGGATGAAATCCGTGCATTATCAGAAGAGAGTGCAAAGTCCGCTGGGAATATACAGAGTATACTTAAGTGGCTTACTGATACTACTAGACAGGTTGATGATGAGATTACACAAGGTACCAATGCGGCGGCGGAGAGTGTTGATACTATTGATGGACTTCTTGAATACTTTAAGAATATTAATAATGCCACAGAGCAGGCAAGTGATATTGTCAAAGAAGAGTATAGCATTATTGATAATATAAAGCAGAGCTTTGGAACTATACAGGAAGAAATGCAGACTTTGGTTGCAACATCAGAGGAGAATTCAGCAACAATCGAAGATATATCACAGACTATTGTTGCACAGAATAATTCGATTGGTAATATTCTTAGTGATATTGAGAATATTTCAGAAGTATCAGAAAAACTTCAGAAGCATTTTGAAATATAATATTGGGGTAACTTAATAAGGAAATTGTATTGAATTAATATAAATAGGGTTGAGACAACCATATTGAATAAAAGGCGTTTTATAGTACTGTGTAAGTGACAGCTATAAAACGCCTTGTCGATTATTATAATAAATGTATTACAAATTATTGCCAGATATATACAGTGTTGTATGAATATAATTATATTTATTTAACTACAGGAAGTCCTGCGTAATCAAGGAATTTCTGTAATTCGATATCCCAGAATTTCCATTCGTGTCCAAGTCCTTCAAGTTCATCATAGGTGTAATTGTAGAAATCATTATGTTCAAGGAAATAATCTCTTACAATATGGTTCATATCAAGCCAGGGATCAAGACTTCCACAGGCGTGATATATATCAGGGGCAAGTGCCTTCTTATTATCAGCTATAAGCTTATCCGCAAGATATGTAAGGCAGTAATCTGTATTGTGGATATCTTTGTCACCGAATAATAATATGCGGTTTTTGGCTTTAGTACTGTTATCATTAACAAATACAGAATCGGCTTTATCACCAGCAGAAAAAGCACCAACCTTTGAGAAAGTTGAAGGATATTTGAGGGCTGAATGTAAACAGCCATAGCCTCCGTTGGAAAATCCAGACACATAATTATATTTTCTGTCATCAGAGATACACGCAAACATATTATGTATAGTAGATGGCAGTTCTTTGGCAACAAAGCTTTCGTACCTGTCGCCTATATTCATATTGACAAAACAGGATTCAAATACTTCTGGCAGAACAGCCGCAAAATGGCGTTCGTTAACAGTATCCACCAAAGAAGTGTGATAGAGCCATTCGGTATGGTCACCGCTTCCGCCGTGGTAAAGCCATACGCAGGGAAGCTTTTCGCCATCGTTAATCTTATCAGGAAGAACAACAGTTACATCAATAGTTCTCCTTAACATCATAGAGAATAAGTTAATATTAATTACCGACATAATGACCTCCATTCTGCACCTTTTGCATCGTATATATAATCAATTGTGTTTTTAATACATCTGTCCCAGTATTCCCAGTTGTGAGCACCATCTGTTTCGTAATAAGACGTGTTAATTCCGGCGGCTGAAAGAGCATTATTAAATTCACAGCTCATATGTATTCTTGGGTCTTGCAATCCGCAGGTTATTATAAATCTGGTATCGTTATATTGAGTGTCAGAAGCCTTAAGCTTTTCGTTCTCCTTAGCATAGGTGTCAATAAGGCTGTATAAATCCAGCTTGTTATTGATAAGGTCATCACGGCTTCCAAATACAGGGAACATATCGATTCCCTGAGGATTATCGTAGCGTTCAAGTATATTAAGAAGACCTGAATATGAAAATGCTGTGTTGTACATAGAGGGGTTATTAAGTGCTGCATAAAATGCACCATATCCGCCCATTGACATACCGGCAATATAGCGGTCTTTAGGGTCGCGGCTTATGTTAAACCACTGTTCACACTGTGTTATAAGTTCCTTTACAGCATAAGTATAATAGTCCTTGCCGTGAATATTATTGATATAGAAACGGTTATTGCCAGATGGCATAACTACAGCAATATCAGTAGTATTTACATAATCTGCAATACGGGTGTTAAGTACCCAGCTTGAGTGGTCACCGCCTGCACCATGCAAAAGATACAGGACTTTATAATTCCCTCTTCCCTGAGGTATAAGGACATCAAGCATAATAGGCATATTGAGGGCAGAAGATTTGTAATTAATAGTTAAGTGAGCCATAATAATCTCCATTTCCGTGCACATTTTTGCACATATAAAGTTTGTGGCTGTGCACGTTTTTTGTGATAACAATTTTATGTCATATGTGCACAGGCACTAATCTTAAGGGTTAAAATATGTTTTTACGCTGATAAGCAGCAGTCATTAATTATTCTTTAAAGTACTCAGCATAATTATCTTTTATAGAATTAATATTCTCAGTATATCTGTTTAAGTGACGTTTAGATATTTCACGGGCTTTATCAGTCTCCCTGTTCTCAATGGCAGCCACAAGTTCCTCATGGTCTGATAAAATATGGCCAACAGATATACATCTGAAACTAAGAATAGTAGTTCTGTCAAAATGTGGTGAGATATTATTCACTAATTCATACCAGTAATTCTTATTGCACATTTTATATAATGATTTGTGGAATTCTTTATCCAGCTGGAATATCTTTTCTTCGTCATTACGTTTCATATACATCTGCCATAAAGCGACATTTTCCCAGAGCATATTAATCTGCTCTTTGTTAAGAGTAGTACAGGCAAGAGCTGCAAGCTCGGCTTCCAGCACGCTTCTTAATTCCCTTACTTCCTCGACAATATTGGCATCAATCAATGATACATAAGCACCAATCTTAGGCTTGATTTCAATAAGACGTGTCTGTGAAAGTTCAAGCTCTGCCTCACGTATAGGGTTCTTGCTGACATTAAGAAGTTCGCTTATCTCGTCAGAGTCAAGCTGCTGTCCCGGTGTAAGATTGATGTGGACAATGTTATATACAAGTTGTCTTACAACATAATCTTTAGCAGATTCTTTAGGGAGTCTTTCATCAATTTTAAACATAGATGTAATTCCTTTCTTAAATCGTGATATATCTAAACGTGTTAAATATACGCGTTGATTTATGAATAGAGTATAGCATATATATTTCAAGATATTAAGCATTTTTAGGTATAAAACCTGTTACAAATATGTATTTCTTATCTGGTGCCTTGCCGATAATTCTAACAGCTTTTGTTGATACTTTGTCTTTAATTGTGTTATTTATATTGCTATAATACTACTATTGGATTTATAATTAAATTATATTAGCAGGATTTTAACAGACTTTCAAGGTTGAATATTCATAATAAATATAATATATAAAAGTGTAAATAGCAGGGAAGGATACAGATGATATATACAGTTAAGGATATTGAAGAACCAGATTTTGGCTGTGAGGGTCTTATGGACGGACAGCAGGTTATTGATAAGGTTACACTTATAGATGAGAAGGGAAATCTTCTATATATAGAAGCGGCAGATATGTATCTTTATGATAAGGGTATAGATGTCGGCGATAAAGTAATTATACAGGACAATCTGTTAGTTAAGGCTGGGCAGGAATAATAAAATAATACATAGAAAAGAGGAATATTATGGTTAAGGTTACATTAGGAAGTACAGGAATAACAGTTAATAAAAATGGATTTGGCGCACTGCCAATCCAGAGAATTAGCAGCGAGGCATCTGCCCATTTGTTAAGAAAGGCATATGAGGCGGGGATAGATTTTTATGATACAGCAAGATTTTATACAGACAGCGAAGAAAAGATTGGTGAAGCTCTGTCAGATGTAAGAGATAATATTTACATTGCAACAAAGACAGCGGCACAGAATTCAGAGGATTTCTGGAAGGATCTTACAACAAGCCTTAATAATTTAAAGACAGATTATATTGATATTTATCAGTTCCACAACCCATCATTCTGTCCAAAGCCGGGTGATGGAACAGGACTTTATGAGGCTATGCTTGAGGCAAAAGCACAGGGAAAGATAAGACATATAGGAATTACCAATCACAGACTTAATGTTGCAATGGAAGCACTTGAGTCAGGACTTTATGAAACATTACAGTTTCCATTTAACTATCTTGCAACAGAAAAAGAGCATAAGCTTGTTGAAGTCTGTCGTGAGAAAAATATCGGATTTATAGCAATGAAAGCACTTTCTGGAGGACTGATAACTAATTCCAAGGTTGCATATGCTTATCAGGCACAATACGATAATGTTCTTCCAATATGGGGTGTCCAGAGGGAAACAGAATTAGATGAGTTCATAAGTTACATAGATAACCCTCCAGTTCTTGATGAAGAGATTAAAGCGGTAATTGAAAATGATAAGAAAGAGCTTGCTGGCAACTTTTGCAGGGGATGTGGATATTGTATGCCAACGTGTCCAGCACATATAGAGATTAATAATTGTGCAAGAATGTCACTGCTTCTTAGACGTTCGCCATCAGAGCTTCAGCTTACTAAGGAAGTACAGGCTAAGATGAAGAAGATAGAAGATTGTATACATTGTGGAGCGTGCAGTGCACATTGTCCATACGGACTTGATACACCTAAGCTGCTGGAGGATAATTATAAGGATTATAAGGAAGTGCTGGCAGGAAAGCCATTATAATAAGAGTAAAAGAAGACGAAAGAGAAGAACTTAAGAAAATGCTGTGTTACTAAATAGTAAATGAATTTAATCAATAAAAATAAAGTAAAGCAAATAGAAAAAGGAAAGAGGCTGTCATATCAGATATTGTTCATATAATATATAAACTGTAAGTAATGACTAACAGATATATTGTATGGATTATGCCTGATATGACAGCCTCTTTTCTTGTATGTCCGCTATCAGTAAGTATACTCGTGGCGAGGACAATAATAAAATGACTGTAACTGGCTCTTATTATTGTAAGTAACAGTATAGCAGTCAGCAGGTGCATTGTTGTAAGCTTCAAAAGCAATCTTCATATTCATTGTCTGGCTATGAGGCTTTTCACCGCTTTTATGTTCAGCACTTGTATTATCGCGTCCTATACCTTTAAGATTACTGATGGTCTGGACAGGGTACACTTTTGAATTGCTAATAACTCCATTTACTGCAATAATCCCTCCTTGGACCTTATTTCAAAATGTTACTTTTATATTATATATCGACAAAATATGACAGATTATAACATACAAATATAAAAAGATGTTCATACTTCTATTAAATTTTTTTAAAATTTTTAAAATTTATATTTTCTTTTGATATATTTTATTGACAGATTAAAGCTTAGCATTTATACTTGAAATAGTTTCCTAACGAACTAAATACCGCATAATATTTTAAGGAAGGTTAACAATGGATGCCTATGATTTAATTACATCAGGGTTGCAGCTTAGAAAGCTTCTTGCTAAAAGGGTTGAACCTATTATGGAAGAATATGGATTAAGACCAGTTGAACTGGATATTCTTGAATTCATCACCAAAGAGAATATCGACACAGCTAAAGAGATTATACACAGAATACATTTATCAAAGTCGCATATTTCTAAGTCGTTGGAACATTTATTAGAAAAGGGGCTTATTAATATGAAAGAAGACGAAGATGACCGCAGGATAATGAGAATTACGCTGACAGAGGCTTCTTATAAGGTCATAGATAAAGTTAATGTTGCATATGAACAGTGCAGGCAGATACTTACGGAGGGGGTTTCAGAAGAGGAGTTGCAGGTATTTAGAAGAGTCATAAGACAGATGAATGACAATGTTAATGGTGAACTTGAGTAACTAAAGTTGTATATGTGCTGGACGTAGCACAGGTTTATGTTAGTTTGATAGGAAAGGAAGGTATATGATGGAAAGGTGGAACAAAACTATGGAGAATATTAATGATTATTCAAAGAAACAGGCTGATATGTGCATTGATAATGATAGCATTCCAAAGGCTTTATATGCAGATTACGGAGTTAAGAAGGGCCTTAGAGATGACAATGGACAGGGAGTTCTTACAGGACTTACTAATATATCAAGTGTAAGGGCATTTGATGTAATAGACGGAGAGAAAGTACCTTGTGATGGAGAACTTTTATATAGAGGTTATGATGTAACTAAACTTGTAAAAGGTGCTGGCGATAAGAGATTTATATTTGAGGAAAGTGCATATCTTTTATTATTTGGTGAACTGCCAGATGCCACACAGCTTGAAGAATTCAGACATATAATTGCTAACTGTATGGAGCTTCCGACTAACTTTACAAGAGATGTAATTATGAAAGCACCTTCAGCTGATATTATGAACTCAATGACAAGAAGTATTCTTACACTTGCATCTTACGATGACAGGAAAGATGATCTTAGCATAGAAAATGTATTAAGACAGAGCATACAGCTTATAAGTACATTTCCAATGCTTGCTGTATATGGTTACCACGCATACAATCATTATGAGAGAGATGATAGTATGTATATCCACAGACCAGATAAGGAATTATCACTTGCTGAGAATTTCTTAAGAATGTTAAGACCAGATATGAAATATACACCACTGGAAACACATGTACTTGATATTGCACTGCTTCTTCATATGGAACATGGTGGTGGTAATAATTCATCATTTACAACAAGAGTTGTTACTTCCTCAGGTTCAGATACATACTCAGCAATTGCAGCAGCTATGTCATCACTTAAGGGAAGAAAGCATGGTGGTGCTAATCTTATGGTTATGAATATGATGGAAGATATAAGGGCACATATTAAGGATTATCACGATGAAGAGGAAATAGAGCATTATCTTGATAAAATTCTTAATAAAGAAGCATTTGATAAGAAAGGTCTTATATATGGTATGGGTCATGCTGTATATTCGTTATCAGACCCAAGAGAAAGAGTGTTCAAGGGATTTGTTGAGCAGCTTGCTAATGCAAAGGGAAGAGCTGAGGATATGGCATTGTACAATAATATAGAGAGGATTGCACCAATGCTTATTGCCAAGGAGAGAAAGATATTCAAGGGTGTAAGTCCTAATGTTGATTTCTATAGTGGATTTGTATACGATATGCTGGATATACCAAAGGAACTCTATACACCGCTTTTTGCAATAGCAAGAATTGTTGGCTGGAGTGCACACAGAATAGAAGAACTTGTTACAACTGACAAGATTATCCGTCCAGCATATAAGAGCCTTGTTACTAAGAGGGAATATGTTGACAGAAGCCACAGGGATTAATCATTATCAGCAGCGATTTGGCAATTATTAATAGCAGATAATAATATTGATAGTATAAGTCAGTATATGAAATTGCAATATTAAATAAAAATATCAGATAAAAGGAGGTTTTAAATATGCCAAAGGAACGAGAAGATAAACAGTTTAAATCTTCTAGCGGAATATGTAATATCCACGCGGTTATATGGTATCCGGACAGTGACGTGTATAAGAAGCCTGTAGGTGTAATACAGATTGCACACGGAATGATAGACCATATTGAAAGGTTTGAAGAGATGGCAGAATACTTTGCTGGCAAAGGCTTTGTAGTTGCAGGTAATGACCATTTAGGACACGGAGATTCAGTTAATAGTGATGAAGATCTGGGATATTTTGCCAAGGGTAATCATGGTGCAGACTTTTTAATTAAAGATATGCACAGGCTTACACTTATAATGAAGAAGAATTATCCAGACCTTCCATATGTTCTTATCGGTCATAGTATGGGGTCATTTATGTCAAGAAAATATGCCAGCATATATGGAGATGAGCTTGACGGAGTTATATTTTTAGGAACGGGCAACCAGCCTAAGGCAGTTGTTGACAGCGGACTTAAGCTTGCACATATTGCGAAGTTTGTAAGGGGAGAAAGATATAGAAGTGAACTCCTTAATACGATTATGTTCGGTGCATATAATAAAAGAATTAAGGACAACAGGACAGCTAACGACTGGCTTACTAAGGATACTAAGATAGTTGATGAATACCTAAGCGATCCTAAGTGTTCTTATAAGTTCACAGCTAATGCATATATAGGATTTTTAAATGTTATTAAATATGATATTGATAAGAAGAATATAGCAAAGACACCGGATAAGCTTCCTGTATTATTTGCATCAGGACTTGAAGACCCGGTAGGAGATTATGGTAAGGGTGTAAAGAAGGCATTTAAAATGTATACTAAATATGTGGATAATGTTGAACTTTATCTTTATGAAGATGACAGACACGAACTTCACAGTGAAACAGACCGTGAGGATATATTCAGCGATTTATATGAATGGATTGAAGAAAATGTGTAATTGAATAGCTGTTTAATTGTATATAATATAATGAGTGCATTACAGTATTAAAATCATATTATATAGTAATGAAAGCCATATCACATAGTAATAAGAGAATGTAATATAATAATTAGAACTATATTGAAAGATATTAAAGCTACATTTTGGAGTATTAACTCTACATTTTGTTGACAAACAGGTTGCAGAGGGGTACAATACAACAAATTGTAGCTTTTTGCTTTATATCTTATTCTATAAAGCAGATAGTGATTGGAGATGATAATATTATGAAGGCTGACAGAACTATATATTATAGTTCATACACAGATGATGTTGTTAAAAGCCACAATCAGAGTTTTAAGTTAAAGACTAATTACGAATGGATAAATAACAGCTTATTATTTAAAATGGCCTCAATGGTTATATATGTATTGGCAATAGTTATAGGTTACATATGCTGTAAGTTATTTTTTAATATAAGCTACAAGAATAGAAAGCTTTTAAAGAAGTGTAAGAAAGATGGCTATTTTGTATATGCCAATCACACACAGCCTGTAGGAGATGTTGTAATACCAGCACTTGCGTGTGTAGGAAAGAGAGTATATGTAATAGTAAGCCAGGCCAATTATGGAATACCCGTTATAGGTAAGATACTCCCAGAGCTTGGTGCACTTCCTGTTCCGGATTCTATAAGCCAGTATAAGAAGTTTACAGAAGCGTATAAGAAGCACATTGAGCAGGGTCATCCTGTTATTATATATCCTGAGGCACACGTCTGGCCGTATTATACACAGATAAGACCATTTGAGAAGACGTCATTCCGTTTTCCAGCGGAGCTTAATAAACCGGTGTATGTGATGACGACAACATATACGCATAGACATTTTCTTAAGAACATTATAAAAAGACCAAAGGTCAATGTGTATATTGATGGACCGTTTTATCCAGACACAGGTGCAGGAATAAAGGATAACCAGAAGATGCTTCACGATAGGGTATATGAAGTTATGAAGTCGCGAAGTCATCTTAGCGATTATGAATATATAAGATATGAAAGAAAGAATGTTATGTAATAGCATTGCAGGATTACAGATATGAATATATTGTTTTGTGGAGATAAGAATATACAGAATGGGCTTCTTATAGCGGTTATATCATTATTGGAACACACCAAAGAAGACCTTGATGTATATGTATTAACGCTTGATATGTCTGTTAATGATAAGCATTATGAGCCGATAGATGGCAGACTTTCTGACTATTGTAATACAGAATTATCGAAGAAATATGATAACAGGCTTCGTATTAAATTTATTGATACGTCCGGTTTATTCAATAAAGAAGTGCCTCTTGCCAATATGTCGACAAGATTTACGCCATGCTGTATGTTAAGATTATTTGCAGATGAGATAGCAGAGCTTCCAGACAGGCTGTTGTATCTTGATACTGATATAATATGCAGAAAAGATTTTACAGAATTTTATTATCAGAATATGGAAAATGTAGAGATAGCTGGAGTTCTTGATTATTACGGAAGCTGGTTTTTTAGAAATAACATTTTCAAAAGAGATTATCTTAACTCGGGAGTGCTTCTTATGAATATGGTACAGTTAAAGAAGACAGGACTTTTAAAGAAATGCCGTGAAATGTGTACTTCAAAGCAGATGTTTATGCCAGACCAGTCGGCACTTAACAAGCTATCGGTTAACAAGAAAATATGTGAAAGAAAATATAACGACCAGAGAAGACTTCACAGTGATACAGTATTCCAGCATTTTACAACACATTTTAAGTTCTTTCCTTATGTCAGGACAGAAACAGTGAAGCCGTGGCAGACAGAAGAAGTATTTGGGGTGCTGAAAATCCCAAGAGAAGAATATGAGGCATTGTTTAATAAATATAAAAATGCTTTGGCAGAGCTTAACAGCTATCAAATATAATTATTATTTATGAGTATTTGTACAGATTAATGAAATTAAAATATGTAAATAAAAATATTAAAATAATAAAGATAATTGGAATGGAGAATTAATATGATTAACAAGAATGAGATAATACCAATATTTTTTACAATTGATGATGCATATGCACCATATCTGCATGTTGCATTAATATCACTTATTGAAAATGCTTCAAAGGACAGAAATTACAAGATAATAGTAGTTTATCAGGAACTTAATGAGAAGAATAGAAATAATCTTGCAGAACTGGTTAAGGACCATTCTAATTTTGAGATGGAATTTAAGTATATGAAGCAGAGTCTTGATATGATAACAGACAGAATTGAGAACAGGCTTCGTTCAGATTATTTCACGATGACAATATATTTCAGAATATTTATTCCGGATATGTATCCGGAATATGATAAGGCCATATATATAGATAGCGATATTATTGTTCCTGGTGATATATCTGAGCTTTATGATACAGATATGCACGGCAATCTAATAGGAGTGTGCAAAGACAGTTCAGTTAATGACGCCCCTGAATTGCAAAGATATATGACAGAATCACTTGGTTTAAAGCTTGGTGATTACTTTAATTCAGGTATGCTTCTTATGAATATGAAGGCTTTAAGAGAGGTTAATCTTGCAGAGCATTTCTTATATCTTCTTAATAAGTACCATTTTGATTGTATTGCACCAGATCAGGATTATCTTAATTCTATGTGTTATGGTAAGATAGAATATCTTGAAGCCTGCTGGGATGCAATGCCTAACAGAAATAAGCCTGAGAATCCATCACCTAAGATAATTCATTATAATTTATTTGATAAGCCTTGGTGCTATGATGGAATTCAGTACGAGAGTTATTTCTGGGATTATGCAAAACGTTCTGTTTATTATGATGATATAGTAAAGAACAAAGAGAATTATTCAGATGAACAGAAGGCAGAAGATAAAGAGCACATGGCTGATCTTTTCATAAGAGCAGGAGCTAATGCAGATACAGAAGTAACATTTAGAAAAGTGCTTGAAAGTGGAGAAAAGATAAGATTATGATAATAGGTGGAAGCAAGAAGAAAGTTGTTGCTAATATTAAAAATGCAGCAGATAACGGAAGGCTTAATGACAAAGTAGAAATCGGCGATCCGGAACTTGACAATACAAGAAGAAAAAAGCTTCTTGGCAAATATGTAAAACAGCGTAATGAAATTCCATATCATTACAGGAACTGGCTTGCAAGAAGAATTGTTGATTTTGTAACATTTGGTGTAAATGTCAATACAAAGGTTGTAGGTGCAGATAAGATTAAACATATTAAATCAGGAGCTATTATAACAAGTAATCATTTTAATCCTGTTGATACAACGATTATAAGATATGGAATTAAGAAGGCAAGAAGATACAGAATGTTTATCGTAAGTCAGGATACTAACTTTGCAATGAAAGGTTTTCTTGGTTTTCTTATGAGATATGCAGATGAAATTCCAGTCAGCAAAGATAAGGATTATATGGAAAGACATTTTTATAGAACGCTTAATAACCTTCTTGTTAATAAGAAAGAGTATATTCTTATATATCCAGAGCAGGAAATGTGGTTTAATTACAGAAAGCCTCGTCCACCAAAGAGAGGGGCATACTTTTATGCAGCCAAGTTTAATGTTCCGATTATATCGTGTTTTGTTGAGATGAGGGATATGGATAAGGATGATACAGAAGAATTTAAAAGAGTTAAGTATGTTCTTCACATATTAGACCCTATATATCCAGACCCGGAAAAGAGTGAGCGTGATAACAGCTTTGATATGATGAAAAAAGATTATGAGCAGAAGAAAGAAGCTTATGAGCAAATATATAAAAGGCCTCTTGATTATGCTTTTAGCGACAGCGATATCGCGGGCTGGAAAGGGACAACAGAATAGTAGAGGCAATTTTGTACTGTGACTTTAATAGTCCATGTACAGGAAAATAACAGAAAAAAGAATATTAAAAGTAAAGTGTGTATCTTACAGGCAGCTATAATTGGGTAGTTATCTGACGGGTACACATTTTTTGTGTAATAGTGAATTCTGATAGAATTCATTTTAAAATTAAAATGCCTTAAATGAGAAAAATTATCCTTGCAAAATACCCACAGGGGGTATATATTATAGATGATGATATTAACACAGTAATATAGCAGGCGAAAGGAGTGGTTGAATGGCAGAAGATAAACAATGCTGTTGTGGCAGCAAGATGAAAGAGAGAAGTGATTCAGAGAAGAAGCTTCTTCTTAACAGATTAAAAAGGATAGAAGGCCAGATAAGAGGAATATACGGTATGGTTGAGAATGATGCCTACTGTATAGATATTCTTAATCAGGCACTTGCCGCTAACGCGGCGCTTACTGCATTTGATAAAGCATTACTTTCTAATCATATTAAGACCTGCGTAGTTGATGACATAAAGAATGGTGATGATGAGGTAGTTGATGAACTTATTATGACAATGCAGAAGTTTATGAAGTAAGAAAAGAGGTATATATGGGAACAGCGATAATAATTGTAGTATTAGTTATTATAGTAATATTTGCAGTAAAAAGCGGCATAAAGCACGGCAAAGGAGAAGGCGGCTGCTGTGGCAGCGGTGGAACAATGAAAGAGGACAAGAAAGTGCTTGCAGGTGACATAATTGCAACTAAGCTTGTAACAATTGAGGGTATGCACTGCGATAACTGCAAGAACAGCATAGAACATCAGATTAACAGAATAGATGGAGCGGCCTGTGAAGTTAATTTAAAGAAAAAGACAGCTGCAATACAGCTTGATAAGCCTGTTGATGATGATTTAATAAGAAGAACTATAGAAAGATTAGATTTTAAGGTAGTAGATATTAAGACAATATAATTAATGTGCTTAACAGATTAAGGGAGGAGATGATACATTTTGAAACAATACAATGTTACAGGGATGACCTGTGCCGCGTGTCAGGCAAGAGTTGAGAAAGCTGTATCCAAGGTTCCTGGTGTAACTAGCTGTTCAGTCAGTCTGCTCACTAATTCAATGGGCGTTGAGGGTGCAGCCGTAGACGAGCAGATAATAAAGGCAGTAACCGATGCAGGATATGGTGCAAGCATAAGAGGTTCAGAAAGTTCAGGTAGTAAAAGTGAAGGCAATCAAACAATAGCAGGACTTGAGGAATCGCTTAAAGATACAACAACACCTAAGCTTGCCAAAAGACTTGTGGCATCGCTTGTATTTCTGCTTATACTTATGTATTTCAGTATGGGACATATGATGTGGGGCTGGCCGCTTCCAGGTGTACTTGAGAATAACCATATAGCTATGGGACTTATACAGATGCTTCTTACAATAATAATTATGGTTATTAACCAGAGATTTTTTATAAGTGGTTTTAAAAGTATGCTTCACGGCTCACCTAATATGGATACGCTTGTAGCACTTGGCTCTGGTGCAGCATTTGTATACAGCACATATGCCTTATTTGCGATGACTGATGCACAGGTGCGTATGGATATGGATGGTGTAATGCATTATATGCACGAATTCTATTTTGAGTCAGCGGCAATGATTCTTACACTTATAACAATAGGTAAAATGCTAGAGGCCCATTCAAAAGGAAAGACAACAGATGCACTTAAAAGCCTTATGAAGCTTGCGGCGACAACAGCGACAGTAGTTATTGATGGTAATGAACAGGTTGTTCCGGTAGAACAGGTTCACAAAGGGGATACATTTGTTGTAAAACCAGGAGAGAATATTCCTGTTGATGGTGAGATTATAGAGGGTATGAGTGCGGTTAATGAGTCAGCCCTCACAGGAGAGAGTATCCCGGTCGATAAAAATGTCGGTGACAGTGTATCAGCGGCAACTCTTAACACATCAGGTTATATAAAATGTGTTGCAACAAGAGTAGGTGAGGATACAACTTTATCAAAGATTATACAGATGGTAAGTGATGCGGCGGCAACTAAAGCACCTATTGCAAAGATAGCAGATAAGGTATCAGGAGTATTTGTGCCTGTAGTAATAGGAATCGCAGCAGTTACTATTATAGTGTGGCTGTTAGCCGGACAGAGTGCTGGATTTGCACTTGCAAGAGGAATATCGGTGCTTGTTATAAGCTGTCCTTGTGCACTTGGACTAGCAACGCCAGTTGCTATTATGGTTGGTAATGGTGTTGGTGCTAAGAACGGTATAATGTTTAAGACAGCCATTTCACTTGAACAGACTGGTAAAATGCAGATTGCTGCCCTTGATAAGACAGGTACAATAACAGCTGGTGAACCGGTAGTTACTGATGTTGTAAGTGCAGATGGAATTACTGACGACAAGCTTATATCAATAGCAAAGCTGTTAGAGGCAAGAAGTGAGCATCCACTTGCTAAAGCTGTTGTGAATTACGATTATACAGCAAAGCAGAATGATTATTCAGATATTATATCAATAGATGTATCAAATGCAGTTGCAGGAAATGGGCTTGAAGCTAGTGCACAGTATATTAAAGCATTTGAGGCGGACAGTGCAGATATTTCTGATAAAATCAGTTTATACGGCGGTAATGCAGATTATATAAGCAAAAAGGCAACAATACCACAAGAATATATAAAAAAATCCTACGAGCTTTCAGGCGATGGAAAAACACCTATGTTCTTTGCAACAGATAAAGAATTCTTAGGAATTATTGCTGTTGCCGATACAATAAAAGAGGACAGTCCTAAAGCCATAAAGGAATTAAAGGATATGGGTCTTTATGTTGTAATGATAACAGGTGATAATGAAAGAAGTGCCAATGCGATAGGAAAGATAGCAGGTGTTAATGAGGTTATTGCAGGAGTTCTTCCAGACGGTAAGGAAAAGGAAATACAGCGTCTTAAGAAATATGGCAAAGTAATAATGGTTGGTGATGGAATTAATGATGCACCAGCATTGACATCAGCAGATATAGGTATTGCGATTGGTGCAGGAACAGACGTGGCGATTGATGCAGCAGATGTTGTTATTATGAAGAACTGCTTAAGTGATGTTGCGGCGGCTATCAGGCTCAGCCACAGGACAATAAGAAATATCCACGAGAATCTGTTCTGGGCATTTATATACAATATAATAGGAATTCCACTTGCAGCAGGTGTGTGGATACATCTGACTGGCTGGGAGATGAATCCTATGTTTGGTGCGGCGGCGATGAGCCTTTCAAGCTTCTGTGTTGTGACTAATGCTTTAAGGCTTAATCTTGTAAAGATATATGACACAGCAAGAGATGAGGTATACAAAAAGAAAGCTGCCAGAAAGGGTCTTATTGTTAAGACAACAGACAATACTGATAATAGTCCTGTGAATAATATTACATCACAGGATATTAATAATAAAAGAAAAGAGGATAATAAAATGACAAAGACAATGAATATTGAAGGTATGATGTGTGGACACTGTGAGGCAAGAGTAAAGAAGGCATTAGAGTCAGTTGATGGTGTAAGCGGGGCAGTTGTAAGCCACGAGAAGAATGAGGCTGTCGTGACACTTGCAAAGGAAGTTGATGATGAGGTACTTAAGAAGGCTGTGGAGGAGCAGGATTATAAGGTGGTAGCAATAAATTAATTGAGGTTGTGAGCGAGGATTGGGGAAGCTTATAGTTACAACGAAGACACGTTTGCACTGAGTGTCGCTCGCAGCGGTACTAAGTCGCCAGCTAGGGCTGTCGACTAAGGACCGGCGGCTCCCCATCGCCTTCTTATGCAACTATAAGCTTCCCCAATCTGATTTACGTTCTTGAATTGATTTACTTAGGAATTAATTTATTGATGAGGGACACTAATATGGAGAAAAGATGATATCAGGGAGTTTGGTGGATATTGACTTTTCTGTTTTTTGATTGGTTTCTTGAAGATTTTGGATAATAACTGATGCTCGCCCAGACTTATGTCTGGGCATTGCTGGTTGTTGGGGGAGTATAAGTTGATTGTTGGGGTGTGATGATTTTTTGGCTGGTATGTTGTTGATTGGGGGTTTAGAGGGAAAAGTTAAAAAAGGGTTAGGAAACATATATTAAGTGTGCTATACTGTATCTACTTAGTAAATATATTTGATTACAGGAGGACAAAAGATATGCTTTCTAATGATGCTAATATACTGAAAATTAAACATGAAATATTATATCAGGTTGCAAAGCTCACTTATGCTGGACAGCTTGAAGAGAAGAAGGAGGAGCTTCCATATGAGCTGCTTCCTGGACCTCAGGCGAAGTACAGATGTTGCGTATACAAAGAGCGTGAAGTTGTAAGACAACGTATAAGACTTGCAGAAGGAAAGTGTCCATCAGAAACACCTAAGACAGGTAAGGATAATGTGGTTCAGGTTATAGAAGCGGCATGTGCTGACTGTCCACTTTCACATTATATAGTTACAGATAATTGTAGAAAATGTATGGCTAAAGCCTGTCAGCAGGCATGTAAGTTCGGGGCTGTATCTATGGGGCGTGACAGAGCTTATATTGACCCTGACAAATGTAAAGAATGTGGTCAGTGTGCTAAAGCCTGTCCATATAATGCTATTGCAGATTTGATTAGACCTTGTAAGAAAATCTGTCCAGTAGGTGCAATTACTATGGACGAAAATGGCATATGTGAGATAGATGACAGCAAATGTATTAAATGTGGACATTGCATACACGCCTGTCCATTCGGTGCTATTGGTTCTAAGACAGATATAGTTGATGTTATTAAGGCAATTACATCAGGTAAAAAAGTTGTCGCTATGGTAGCACCGGCAATTGAAGGCTCATTTGGTGCAGATATTACAATGGACAGTATAAGAACAGCCTGCAAGAAAGTTGGCTTTTCTGATATGGTAGAGGTTGCCCTTGGTGGTGATATGACAGCTGGTGCTGAAGCAAAGGAATGGCTTGAAGCTAATAAAGAGGGCAAAAAGATGACAACATCGTGCTGTCCTGCATTTGTTAATATGATAAAGAAACACTATCCTGAATTAACAGACAATATATCAACAACTGTATCACCTATGTGTGCGGTTTCAAGAATGTTAAAGTCTAAGGATAAGGACACAGTAACGGTATTTATCGGACCTTGTATTGCAAAGAAAGATGAAAGACGTAACAAGGATTTAGAAGGAAATGCTGATTATGTTCTTACAGTAGGTGAGTACAGAGCTATGCTTAGAGCTAAGGATGTTAAGATTGAGGCAGAAGCTAACAGCAGCCAGCAGGCAAGTGTATATGGCAAGAGATTTGGTAATGGAGGTGGAGTTGCTGCCGCGGTAGTAGAATGTATGAAGGAGTTAGGCGAAGACCCATCTAAGTTCACTATAGAAAAATGCTCAGGTGGAGCAGAATGTAAGAAAACACTTACGCTCTTAAAAATGGACAGACTTCAAGCAGACTTTGTTGAAGGAATGGCGTGTGAAGGAGGCTGTGTAGGCGGACCTAGCCATCATCGTTCAAGCAAGAATGAAATGCTTGTAGCCAAAGACAGGGATAAGCTCTTATCAGAAGCCGATGACAGAAAGATATATGATAACCTTAAGAGCTACGATATGGAAGCATTTTCTATGCATGCAGAATAAGAAGTGAGGAATAAAATGAGATTTGAAGGTATCAAGAAGGTTTTAGACGGACATTTTATTAACAGATACGATATTACATATACAACAGAGGATAACAGAACCAAGGTATATGAAATAATAAGCCGTAATGATAATGTGAGTTCATTGGCTGACCTTCATAATGACAGACCAGATGGGGTTGTTATAGTTGTGACAGATATCGATGGCGGGAAAATACTTATCAATAAGGAATACAGAATGTCTGTAGGAGATTATGTATACAATTTCCCAGCTGGACTTATTGATGAGGGTGAAACGGCGGAGATTGCGGCTAAGAGAGAGCTAAAGGAAGAAACAGGACTTAATCTTATAAGGATTGATGATAAGCTTTATGACAGCTACAGTGCAATAGGTTTTTCAAATGAAACTAATCAGGTAGTCATTGGAAAAGCAGAAGGAACATTTTCTAAAAGTACGTCAACTATGGAAGAAATAACAGCTGCGTGGTACACTAAAGAAGAGGTTAAAGAACTTCTTAAAAATTGCAGATTTGCGGCAAGAACACAGGCATTCTGCTATATGTGGGCTAAGGGAGGCTGTTAATGAAGATACATAAGAAAATGTTGGTGGCAGGCTTGATGCTTATTATGTTATTAGCAATATCAGGCTGTGGCAGAAAGAATATTAAAATCGCTCTTTACCAGTATACGGAGAATGAGGACGGAACGCTTACAATTACTGCTCTTACAGATAAGGGCAGGTCGGAAGATGAACTTGTTGTTCCAGCAGTTCTTGACGGTAAAAGTGTATCCACAATAGGCGATGGTGCATTCAGGGACGATACGATGATTAAAAAAGTGACTATAGAGCAGGGCATAACCTGCATATCTTCAAATGCTTTTTTATCTTGTTATAACCTTGAAGAAATAGTCATACCAGAGTCAGTTGAAGATATAGGTACACACGCATTTACTGAAACCAGATGGAGGGCAGAAAAATTAAAAGATTCTAATGATATAATTGTTAATAAGATTCTTTATGAAGCTGACCAGAATAAAGAAAATTACACTATTAAAGATGGAGTTGTAACAATTGCCTCAGGTGTATTTTATAACAATACCAATCTTAAGAGTGTGACAATACCATCTTCAGTTAAGAACATTGGTACATATGCTTTTTCAGGCTGTACTAATCTTACAGAGGTGACACTTCCAGACGGTTTGGAAAATATAGGCTATGCGGCATTTATGTCAAGTGGAATTAAAGAGATAACAGTGCCAAAGAGCGTAAAGAATATCGGACAGGATGCATTTCTTAATATAACGGTTAACAGGTAATTGTCTGTTACAGATATCAGTGGTGGTAGGCAGTTTAATTGATACTAAGAATATTGTTAAATTATTGCGATAATATTTTAAGAACATAAAAACTGCGGGATATATTATATAGATGATATTTGAGTATCATTTATGTATGTCCCGCAGTTTTATTTAATTATATGGTATATTGCATAAAAGACACTATGTGACGATTATGTGCACCCGCACGAAAAGGGTCTAAAATCCAATACATTAATTGTAATGAGCTTAAGCAAGAAAATCTTTTCGCATAGGATTGAATACATCGACAAGTATGCCGTCTTCAAGTGCGGTAACGCCGTGCTCAACATTAGATGGCATATACACACTGTCGCCTTGATTTACAATCTTGGTTTCGCCACCAATTGTAAATTCAAAGCTTCCCTTGGCAATATAAGTAATCTGTAAATGTTCGTGCTTATGAAAGTTCCCCTTAGAGCCTTTCTTAAAAGTAATCTCGCACATCATAAGGTCATCAGAATAACAGAGAATTTTGCGTGTGACTCCTGGTTCACAATCAGTAGGTATAACATCTTTATTATATTTAAACATAAAAACTCCTTTTCCTGCCTGACACTCACTTTTAAATATGAGGAAATCAGACATATTAATTGTATTAATTAAAGTGTATAAATCTTTAAAACCAGTGTCAATACAATTAATTATCAAAAAATAGACAAAAAGACAAAATATCTGTATGATTATAACTAATAAGTTTTATTGGATATAGTCAATAAGAAACAATCCACCAAACAGTAAAGGAGCAATAAGTGAAACTTTATATGAGATATATATGTTTAATTTTATCCATAATATGCCTTGCCTACTATATACTATGTGTATCATATGCAGGTCGTAAATCTTCATTTATATGGATATGGCTTTTAGGTACAATTTTCTTTGCAGGCTTATACATAGCAGGAACACTAGATGCCAAAGGAATTATAGATATCCCACAGCTTGTCAAGAATATTGTAAGAGTTGTCATAATAACAGGATTTGTTATATTTGCAATACTTGAGAGCCTTATAGTTATAAGTATGAAGCAAAAGCCAGATTATAATTGTGAATATGTAATAGTGCTTGGCTGTCAGATAAGAGGCGACCGAATAACACGTTCACTTAAAAGAAGACTTGACTCTGCCTATGATTACGCATGTATTAATACAGAATGTAAGATAATAGTATCGGGTGGACAAGGACGTGGCGAGAATAAGACAGAAGCACTTGCAATGTATGAATATCTATGCGAAAGAGGTATAGATAGTGATAGAATAATTATGGAAGATAAGTCAACAGATACTAATGAGAATATGAAATATTCCGTACAATACATTTCAGATTTCAGCTCTCCGGTAGGCATTGCAACGAATAATTTCCATATATTCAGGTCTAAGCTTTTAGCTAAGGGACAAGGCTTGACACATGTAAGTGGAATAGCAAGCGGGAGCGATGATGTGTTGTTTGTTAATTATATGGTCAGGGAAGCGATAGGAATAGTGAAAGACTTTGTATGCGGGAATTATTAAGATGTTAATGTATGCACTCCATTTTCTGAAGAATAAACAGAGTGTATACATTAATAATAAGCGGATTATGTGGAATTATTTAATTCCATAAAATTATTTAATTCCATAGAATTCTTTGATGGTATCCAGCAGTTCATAGCACTGGTTGTAGCCGTCATTGTACATAGAAAGGATTTTGTTCTTATCCTTTTCAAGACGTGAAAAGCCCTTGCTTGTTGTAGGTTGTATAGTTATGATACGTCCCTCTTTAACATATTGGTCAAGACCTTTTAGGCTTTCATTGTAGCGGCTGGCTCTTGTAAGCATAGTTTCTGTAAGCTTAGGGTACTGGTTTCTATAAGAATATGCAATAGCCTTAGTAGAGCGTGAAGTTGTCTTAGTGTAGCCTGACTGTCTTGTAAGAACGACAATTATTCTGTCACAACCATCCTCAATGGCTTTAAGATAAGGTATTGAGTCTGATAAGCCGCCGTCCATATAAGGAACATCGTTAATAATAATTGGCGGAAACAGCATAGGCAGTGCACAGGTAGCTTTAAGCACGGTGTTAGTCCTGTCATCACCGGTGTATTTCATATATTCAGGCTGACCGGTAAGAAGATTAGTAACTACACAGTAGAAATCACCCTTATACTGCTTAAAAGCATCATAATCAAACAGATTAAGTTCATTAGGGATTGTTTCATAGGAGAATTCCAATCCATAGATAGACTTGTTATCTTTATCAATCATATTACTAAGACCGAGATATCTTTTGTCATTGCGGTATTTCATAAGTACATCAAGATTACGGCGGGGCTGTTTTGAAGCCATTGATACGCCGTATGCCGCACCGGCAGATACACCAATCATATAATCTGGCATAATATCATTTTCAACAAGAGCGTCCATAACACCACAAGAAAATATGGTTCTGAATGCGCCGCCCTCAAATACAATTCCTGTTTTCACTTTAGTTACCATCCTTTATAGCATATATTTTCCAATTATCATTTTTATACTAAAATTATGGATTGTCAATAAAATATATGTTAAGATTAATATTAAGATTATAAAAATAAACATATATGTCTATGATTTTATATGGATTGGTTAAATGCTTTGCAGTTTAATACAATTGTGACATAGTATGTTGAATTGAGAGGAAAGGTAAGAGTATATGAAGAAAGTCAGTAATGGATTGAAGCTTATTATGGCGTTTGTTGTTATTGTTGTTGCAGCAGTGTATTACTATATCAAGCTACCGGCAATTAATATACATTCACAGGGATTTTGGGGATTTATTATATTTGTTATGATAATAATTACAATTGCCCAGTGGATAATGAATCATAAGGAGGGAAGCACCAGATATAAAGACATTAATAATAATACAATAAAAGTCCCTCATTTTGAATTTAAGACTAAGGCAGGTAGTATTATATTTAAGGTGCTTCTTAATGTTACGATTGCATTTGTTGTTGTATATGTAGTTGGCAATGTATTATCTTCGCCAATAATTAATGCGGCAAAGTACCGGAATCTCTTAACAGTGGAGAACAGAAGCTTTACAGATGATATCAGGGAAGTTTCGTATGACCAGATTCCACTGCTTGATAAGGAGTCAGCTTCGATTATTGGTACAAGAGTAATGGGAACTATGGTTGATATGGTTTCCCAGTATGAAGTTGCGGATATGTATTCACAGATTAATTATAAAGAAAAGCCAGTCAGGGTTACACCACTTGAATATGGCAATCTTATTAAATGGTTTGCTAACTATAAGAAGGGTATTCCAGCATATATAAGAATTGATATGACAACACAGGAGGCTGAATGTGTAAGGCTTTCAGAGGGGATTAAGTATTCGGAGTCGGATCATTTTTCAAGATATATATACAGGCATTTAAGATTTGCATATCCAACATATATTTTTGATAGTATTAACTTCGAGATTGATGATGAGGGAACGCCTTACTGGGTATGCCCTGTTAAGAAGTTTAATATAGGACTGTTTGGCGGACAGACAGTAGGCAGGGTTGTGCTTTGTAATGCAGTTACAGGAGAAATGACAGATTATAAGGTGGAGGATGTTCCAACGTGGGTTGATAAAGTGTATTCAGCAGAGCTTCTTATTGATTTGTATGATTATAACGGAAGTCTTAAGCATGGATTTATTAACAGTATTTTAAGCCAGAGGGACTGCCTTAAGACAACGGATGGTTATAATTATATTGCACTTGAGGACGATGTGTGGGTATATACAGGAATCACATCAGTTGGACAGGATAATTCTAATGTAGGATTTGTGCTTATGAACCAGCGTACAATGGAGACACGTTATTATGAGGTTTCGGGAGCTGAGGAATATTCGGCTATGGATTCAGCCAGAGGACGAGTGCAGAATCTTGGATATAAAGCGACATTTCCGCTTTTAATTAATGTAAGTGGACAGCCGACATATTTTATGGCATTAAAAGATGATGCAGGGCTTGTAAAATGTTATGCAATGCTTAACATAGAGAAGTACCAGAATGTGGCAATTGGTGATTCCGTTCTTCAATGTGAATCTAATTATATCCAGCTTCTTAAGGATAATGGAATTGTTGATAAATCTACGCATGAGATTACTAATACAGAAAATGTAACAGGTGTTATATCAAAGATTATGCCTGTTGTAGTTGATGGCAACACACATATGTATATTATGCTTGACGGACACAATGATATATATGATGTTAATGCTGCGGACAATATTGACATTATAAGATATGAGGCAGGAATGAATATTAAGCTTGAATATATCAAAGCTGGCAATGTCAATACAGTTACTTCAATTATCAGAAATACCGATGGTATGGGAGTATCATATAAAGCTGTTGTTCCTGATAATGCTGTTATCTGCTATTAGTTATTTAGAAAATATTAATCAGTTACCTTTTCTGACAGAATACGACAAGAGAGTTTAGGTATAATAAATTTATAAACAAATTGTATTTTATGACAAAAAATGTTGTAAAATTGGACAGGATTTGATACAATTATAACAAATTGAGAATGTTAAGGAGAAACGTGATGGATATTATTGTAAAGTATATTGATGAATTGCTCGAAAAGAGCACACCAGAAGCACCTATGTGGAATATTGAAAAGATAAGACAGGGTCTTAAGTCTAACTGGAATTATATTGATGGAGTTATGATTAAGGCTGTGCTTCAGATGTATGATGTGACTAAGGATGAGAAATATCTTAAGTTCGCAGATAATTTCATCGATTACAGAGTTCACGAAGATGGAACAATAGATGGATACAGCATTGGAGAGAAGAATATTGATAATGTTAATGCTGGTAAGACTTTATTTGAACTTTATGACCTTACAGGTAAAGAAAAGTATAGAAAGGCAATTGATTTAGTATATTCACAGATTGAGATTATGCCTAGATGTAACAATGAAGCAAGATCTTTCTGGCATAAGGATATATATCCTAATCAGGTATGGCTTGATGGTATGTATATGGGACAGCCATTTTACCTTGAATATGAGACTAAGTTTAATAATAGAAAGAATTATCCAGATATATTTGCACAGTTCAAGTATGTTATTGAGAATATGAAGAATCCTCTTAATGGATTATATTATCATGCTATTGATGTCAGCAGGGAAGCATTCTGGTGTGACAAGGTTACAGGACTTTCACAGCATTGCTGGCTGAGAGCAAGCGGCTGGTATGCTATGGCATTACTTGACACTCTTGATAAGGTTGATAATTCAGACCACAAGTATGATGCAGAATGTAAGATGCTTGAGGACGCATTTGTTGAACTTATGGATTCAATGCTTAAGTATCAGGATGAAAGCGGAATGTGGTATCAGGTAGTTAATTATGGTGGTATGGAGAAGAACTATCTTGAGACAAGTGGAAGCTCGATTATGGCATATGCAATTCTTAAGGGTGTAAGATTAGGATATCTTCCAGAAAACTATAGAGAATATGCAGAAAAAGCTATTAATGGAATATGTGATAAATATCTTAACACTAAAGATGGTGAGATGTCACTTGGTGGCATCTGTCTTGTAGCAGGACTTGGTGGCAAGGGTAACAGACCAGGTACATATGATTATTATATGTCAGAGCCAATCGTTGAAGATGATGCTAAGGGTGTTGGACCATTTCTTCTTGCTTATACAGAGATGCTTGCATATAAGAACAGATAATAATTAATTATATAAAGTCAAGTGGGGTCGGTGTTCAGGCATTGACTCCATTTTGTTTAATAGGAGGATTAGATTATGAAGCCATATGTAACTATGGAAGAAGTTATCAGTACACAGGGAGCGGACAGCAGAACACACAGATTCCTTACAGCAGAGAATGGCTGTACTAATGGGTGTGCTTCAGGAACAACAATATATGCTTCTAATGAATTTTCAGATAAACCAGGCGTGCATAATGACCAGGAAGGCTTTTATGTGTTAGAAGGAGAGGGGTATGCCAAGCTTGATGATCTGGTATTTCCGATTAAGGCGGGTGATTCATTTGTTGCACTCGCAGGAGTGGCCCATACGATAAGAACCAAAGAGGGATGTCAGCCTGTTAAGGTGTTCTGGTTTCATAGTGCAAAGTAATTATTAGAGAGGGTTGTTTATGGATGAGAAAAAGTTTGAAACTCTTAGTGAACAACAACAGAAGAAATTTCTGTTCAAAGAGAATATAAGATTGAATGAATTAAGCCAGTCTCTTGAAGAGGACAGACAGCTTATTGATATACAGAAGGGTATGTTAAGAAGCCAGCAGAGAAAGAACCAGCTTATGAAGAAACAGCTTGAGAGCCAGCAGTCTTTATTTGATCAGAAGTGGACTATACTTGAAAAAGAGACAAGACAGCTTGCAATTGACAAGGAGAGGTTTAACAGAGAAAAGCTTATGTACAGGGATAAGGTGTATCGCGAAGCACGAAGAACTATGGCTGATGCAGAAAATGTCAAGATATTCTTTAAAGGTGTTAATGATACTGACTCTGTTAAGAAACGTTACAAAGATTTGTTGAAAATATATCATCCTGATAACACACACGGAGATAATAACATTGTGCTTGCAATTAATGAAGAATATGAAAGATTATTAAGATTTTATCTTGGGACATAGCGGTAAATGTATAGTAACGGTTATTATTATTAGGTTTATTATCCTTTATATTGTTGTTAGAATAATAGTAGTGTATAATACTTGCAAATGATTTATGTATAGGATAAGGAGAGAGAAGAATGTTTAAGATTAATGAGAATTATTTAAAGCTTCCAGGAAGTTATCTGTTTTCAACAATTGCCAAGAAGGTAAGTGCTTACAGTGCAGCTAACCCAGACAAGGAGATTATCCGCCTTGGTATCGGAGATGTTACACTTCCACTTGCACCAGTAGTTATTGATTCATTACATAATGCAGTTGATGAGATGGGTAAGGCAGAGACATTCCACGGATATGCCCCAGATCTTGGTTATGAGTTCTTAAGAAATGCTATTGTAGAGCACGACTATAAGAAGAGAGGTGCAGATATATCTGCTGATGAAATATTCGTAAGTGATGGAGCTAAGTCTGATTCAGGTAATATCGGAGACATCTTCTCGGTTGATAATAAGATTGCAGTATGTGACCCTGTATATCCGGTATATGTAGATACTAATGCTATGGCTGGCAGAACAGGTGATTATATTCCAGAACAGCAGAAGTGGAGCAATGTTATCTATATGCCTTGTACAGCAGAGACTAACTTTGCACCAGAACTTCCCAAGGAAACACCTGATATTATATATCTTTGTTTTCCTAATAACCCAACAGGTTCAACAATAACTAAAGATGAACTTCAAAGATGGGTTGACTATGCTAACAAGGTAGGTGCAGTTATTATATATGATGCAGCTTACGAAGCATATATTTCAGAAGAAAATGTACCACATACAATATATGAATGTGAAGGAGCAAGAACTTGTGCCATAGAACTTCGTTCATTCTCTAAGAATGCAGGATTTACAGGTACAAGACTTGGTTTCACAGTTATTCCTAAGGATTTAAAGAGTGGAGATGTTATGCTTCACAGCCTCTGGGCAAGAAGACATGGCACTAAGTTTAACGGTGCTCCATACATTATCCAGAGAGCAGGAGAGGCTGTATATACAGAAGAAGGACAGAAGCAGACAGGAGAACAGATTGCATATTATATGAATAATGCAAAGACTATTCTTGAAGGCTTAAAGTCAGCGGGTTATACAGTATCAGGTGGTGTTAATGCACCATATATCTGGTTAAAGACTCCTGATAAGATGACATCTTGGGAATTCTTTGATTATCTTTTAGAGAAAGCTAATGTAGTAGGTACACCAGGTTCAGGATTTGGACCAAGCGGTGAAGGATACTTCAGACTTACAGCATTTGGATCTTATGAGAATACTGTTAAGGCACTTGAGAGAATTAAGGCGTTATAATTTTTGTGAAGCTTATACAACTGTGGTGGTATAGGTTTGGGTTATATTTTATTACGGACGGCAGGGGAGCGGCTTGCTGATGGCGGGGTGCAGTGCTGTGTAATAAGACAATTGGATATTCTTAAGCTATTCTTAATTCAGGTGGTGAGGACGGACGCATACGCTCCTATTCGCCATCGTGGCTCAGTAGTCGCTTGGCAGGACATCGTGTCCTGCCATTGCTG